>Ga0129306_1000258_pt1 | contig 91584 bp, 81 predicted proteins | sample P827metagenome_FD_94438 | JGI IMG/M metagenome (GOLD analysis project Ga0129306, IMG submission 94438) | Capybara group fecal microbial communities from Wisconsin, USA - P827 metagenome | ecosystem: Host-associated > Mammals > Digestive system > Large intestine > Fecal | place: USA: Wisconsin...
GGCGGAGGCGAGATCGGTGAAGGTCTCGAAGGCTGCCGTCGGCACGTTGTACTTCTTCATGATATCCTTGCTGAAGGCCTTGGAGCCTTCGAGCGCGGCAGCAGCCGCAGTCGGGCCGAAAGCACGCAGCCCGCGACGGCGGAATTCATCTACCACGCCCGCGACCAGCGGAATTTCGGGGCCAATGACCGCGAGATCGATATGCTCTGCTACGGCTAGATCGGCAATAGCCTTCGGGTCGGCCACATCAACCGGCACGCACTTGCCGAGGTTAGCCATGCCCGGGTTGCCCGGAGCGCACACGAGAGTGTCGCACAGCGGCGACTTCTTGACTGCAAGAGCGATGGCATGTTCGCGACCACCGCTACCAACGACGAGAATATTCATATAGCGTATCCTTTACTGTTACGAAGGATAATTTAGAAAAATGAAGGGAGCGAGAAAAAAACTCTCTTGCGAAAATCAAGCTTTCACTTTATCGACCATCCAAAACGATTTGACCACCTATTTGATTATCTATTCGACCACCTTAAAATCGACCGTACAAGTTCCATTATTTCTTCGCAACGGCTTTTTTACGTTCCTGCTTCAACTTTTTGGCACTGATTTTGGGCGTGGGGAGATTTTCGGGCATTGTTCCGCCAAGTTCCGCAATCGTTTGGCGAACCTTCTTGCCTACGGCATAATGGGTTTCGTTTGCCTGCTCCTTCCCCTTGATGTTTTCACGACGGAGTTTGTCGTCAGTCTGGGTGATGCGGAACAAGTTCGCAGCAAGTTCAGTAGCACCCATGTGGTCCAGGATCTGTTCGTTTTTCTTGAGCCCCTTGCGCTTGTGAATATCCTTCATTCCCAACCCGTTGTAAAGTCCCTGGTAACCACGATTCTGGAACACGGCGTAATCCACGGGCGTTTCAACACCGGCCGCCTTTGCAGAACTGGCAAGGAATTTGTTGCGAATGGTCACTTCGTCACGAATCGCCAGGCGTTTTTCGTCTTCCGAAAGCTGTGCCGCAGAGTCCGAAATTTCCTTCTGCCGGGTTTTGACGGCAAAATATGTTTGACCAAGGGCAATCACTTCTTTGCGGGGGTCTCCGTTCATCACAATCAGGTAGCAAGCGTAACGGGAAAGCTTGATATCGGTGATTTCACGTTGGGCACCTTTAGCGAGGGTTATCATTTTGCCGACGTCGGCAAAATGATCCTCAACATCCAATCCACTGGCCTCACAGGCGGTTTTTGCACGGACAATCGATTCTTGAAAACGGCGCCACTGGGCATATTCAAGAGCCGTTTGCAGCTCCCTTGCATACCAGAATTCAGTTCCATTTTCGTCGGTGTGCTTGATATTCTCAAACGTCTGCTGAGAATAAGTGACAATTTCTTTTTTAGCCATAGGGCCTCCTGTGTTTGTTGTTTTTACTAGGAACGCCCTTGCAATACGGCAAAGCCAAATAAAGCAAAAGCGCACCATTCCTTTCTAGGGAATGACGCGCTGGGATGTAATGTACCTAATATCGCCAAAGTTGGCAAGGGGCTTAAGGAAATTTTACAAAGGGAACTATTCCTAACGCAATATGACAAGAAAAAAAACGAGCCATTGATTTTTTTAACGTTTGGCAATCATTTATACTTAACCTGATTGGTTTTCGAGAGTTCCAGGAAGCCTGTGTTTTGGAGGGCTTCAATCAGGCTTTGAATATTTGCGTCGGTCAGTTTTTCTGCAGTGAACCAGTTCTTTAGCGTCTTCTGCAATTTCGACTTAGTGGTGGGCGGATTCTTTGAAATGCCCTTCAGATTCGCCTTAGCCTTTTCGAGAGCCTTTTGCAAGTCAAAAGCCTTTTGTGGCACAGCCTTCTTCGTGGGCTTCGCCGGTTGCGGAGCGGGTTTCTTAGGCGCAGCGACCTTTTTCGCTTCTTGAGGCTTTGCGATTAGCCCAAGGCGTTTCGCCAGTTCCTCGTACGATTCCACGCGTTCGCAGCGGTCTTCGCCGAACTGCTTTTGCACATGCAGGACAAGCGGGTCGTAGTCGTGATCCTTCGAAAGAATCACGCAATGGTTGTTGAACGGTTCGTAGGGCATCACCTGGCCCATGTAAAACGCGATGTAGAAGTCAAGCGAGTTCTCGGCCTGCTTCTTGGTCATCTTCTCGGGAATCGCAAGTTCCACAAGTTCGATGCGGTTCTCGCTCAGGGCGTAGCCGAAATCCTTCAGCTGCGTAAGCGAAAGGTTTATCTTGTTCGTGGAATTGTGGAACAGCACGAACTTCAGCGGAGAGCCGTCCGTATTCATGACAAGGTCGGTCAGGCCGTTCAGCCCGACATTTTCGCAGTCCACAAGGACATGGGATATGGGGATTTTAGGAGTGGGCATAAAGGGCCTTTATTCTTTTTCCGGAAATTTCAAGCAGAATTCCTCATTAGCTTTAACCACAATCATTATAAAAATTTTTAAGGTTTCAATATATGCTTGTTGCAGCTCTTTGTCTGTTCCATAAAAAGATCCATGCAAAAAAGCATTACGCAAATCTAGGCTATTCGAGAATTCCTTTTTATTCAACACGTAATTATAGTAATCGCGTTCTTGGCGAGAAAACACTGCCGATTCGACTTCGACTTCCTCGTTTTTGACTAATTCATCTAGAATTTCTCTGGGCTTTGCTTTTTGATGAGCAAAGTAAACGACTTCGTTTTCATACAGGTCGTATAAAAGAGCGCATCTAGCAATATTTAATCCAAGACTTCCATCATCTTTTAGACATAAAGAACCTCGCTCCACCAGCCAATTTATCCATCCTTGTGCAGGTTTTGCGAAATCAGCCACGAAAAGGTGTTCTTTAGAAATTATCTGCGCTAGAGATTCATAACCGTTCCAAACAAAATTCATTCCAAACATTAGGTTAAATGTAAAGAGAAAACGCATTTCTTCTTTAAGGTTTTCCGATTTCGGATAAGCATATTTTTGCTCTAAAAAACTCTTCAGTTCTCCTATACGAACGGGATTAGATGAAATCGCCAAAAGTTCCTTATCGATGCGACCATCTTCTATATAATATTTTAACTGCTTAAGGATTCCGTCCATTTCAATATAGAGCAGTTTTATCCGTTCCGACAAAGACACCGCTTTTGACGGTTTCTTGAATTCAAAATCCGAAATACCAAAATTTTCTTTCAAGTAATCATTAAAGAAATAATCAAACAAATCTTCAATACTAATCCCATAATCGTCAAGCTCACGCATATATGCAGATAAAATCGTGAAGCAAATCATCCTTTCTGTTGTAAACTGAGAACGTATAGGATAGTGCTTTATACCTTCACTTTTTGCAAGTAGTTCATCCAATGTGCTTTTCTTTTTCAATACAAATTGACAACGCAACTCCGGGTCAAAGAAATCAAACAAGAAAATAAAGTTGTTGAGCAGTGTCGGATAATCGTGATGTTCTCTCACCCATTTCTTGCTATAGGTGCAATAGACATGATGGTCAGCTTCATTATATGATTCGTTCTTTTCTTCATCTATTTCCTGGAACGAGGCGATGCTTCCATAAGAAAAAGACGATCTTTCTGAAAAATGCTTTTCCCAATATTTTTCCTTGGCCTTTTTAGCTTTTAATCGCAGCCTATCATCAATATTAAGCCCCGGTATTATAGGAGCATTTTCTATCAATTCCAAATAATTTGGATGCGGCTCAAACGCTTCATCAACATAATAATAAAGGATGCTTTTTTTCTTGTTTTCAGTTAATGCTTTAGGGAATGTAATGTTTTCTTGCTTTGCAAATTTTTCTTGTAGATGGTATTTGATGATTATTTCGGCGGCTTCCTTATTGTTCATCATGTAATCGGTTATTACCTGATTGTATTTTTTCACCCATCCTTCGCATTTTAAAATATGAATCAAGGAAACAAGCTTTTTATCGAGAAGATTTTGAACGCTAGAATCGGGAATCTTTTTCAATAATTTATATCGTTCCAACAATTCCAGCATGTCCAACGAATAATAAGTCCATATACTCTGGAAAATATTTTCAATATCGCTTAAATCTAGCTGATGAAAATACGAAGAAACAAAACGAGATATCGCATCCGTTTCCTTTCTATACTCATTAAATTTTTCAGGCGTAATATTTGTCGGACATTCAATGGACCATACTATCTGAACAATGTTTGATAATTCTATAACTTGATTTAGATCGTAATTATTTGCGACATCAAAGGAATCCAAAATGGGTATTGCCCTTTGGAACATATGGTATTGGTGCAATACCGAAAGTTTATTGAATTTTATCCGTTCGAAGAAGTTGTTGGACATTAAGTATTCAAACTACCGCTTATTTTTATTCTTGTTGAGAATCATCTCGTTGTGTTGTAGTTGCTTTTTTCACATCTGTATCATATTCAACACCTGTTATTGGGGATTTAGTAAATCGTTCATCATAAAGATCAATTATGTTTTCCACATCTTTAAATGATTTTAATTCAATTTTACCATTATTAAAGCTGAAGACATTTCGCCATCTATCATACTCATTGATTTTTTGTTTTAACTCTTCATCAGACAATCCAAAAACAAATGATTTTTCGATTCTCATAAGCCTTTTTGAATAGATTAGCTTACCATTTCCTCTTTCCATATATTCTTTAATCTTTTCACTATTAAAAACTATACTGTTTTGACTGAAATACTCTAGGACTTTTTGAGCTCTTGCTTTAATGAAAATTTGCAAACCAAAAACATTTTCCATCAGGCTTATGTTCTTGAAAATAAGATTGTTTTGTATTATCAACAAATCAAATTTTCTTGATACCGATAACAAAGGCTCCTTTATTTTTTCAAATGTATCTGTATCGTCTATATGTAAAGCTTTTGCTATTATATTTTTTTTCGATTTATTTGGAATCGTCATGGGCCACACATGTTGATACACCCAAACAACTGTTTCTCCACTCTTGGTAATTCTAAAAATGATTCCTGTTGTATTGGTAATTTCTGTATCCTTAAAGGTGTTCGTTGTTGGTGAAATGAATGAAAAAGGTTTATATTCATCATTTTGTTCAAGAATATAAAAACCTCTCTGATCATTCGCTAATTCCTCAATTGGCGAAAATTTTGCATCGCAACACCCTTCAAAAATTGCTTGCAAAATATCTTTTTTCAGCTCTAAACGGATGTTACTTTCTTCCGTTTCGTGGAAAGCAATACGCCGCAATTGCGATGTATTAGAATTTCCCTTTATAATAGCGTAAACTTCAAATCCATAATCATCCTGATTACATTTGATATCGTTAATAAGTGTTTTTATATTGGTTTCATTTATCATTATTTCACCACTGTATCATTAGCTATGAAAAAGACATTGTCCGAAATTTCTTTTTTCTTAATAATTTTATTTTCGTCTAAATTTCCCTTAAAAAGACCTATAAAAAAATTTTGAGCATTTTCTTCAGAAAATAATGCGACTTTATAATTGCGAAATGTCAATACTGGATTTGCGTAGAATAAGTTTGTATTACTTACTAACGAAAAAACGAAAGCAACCATCGAGTAAAAAGTAATCATTCCATTTATCGTGCTAAGATCATCTAACATTAATGGAAGTACAAATGTCATCAAATACGATACTCCAGAATCATACTTCTTTTCTACAATTTTCACCTTTACCCCATCGCTATCAAAATCGCCCGTTTCATACTTTTGTTCACCTGCTAAATAAATCACAAATGATATTAACATCCACAAAAGGCACTCTATGCAAATAACGACATCCCCATAAAGAGGGCTTGTTGTTGCGAGATAAAAAGCAAACCAATTTCCTGTAAACAATTCCTTAAAAAAACGACCTACGCAATAAAGATAATCTAGTTGAAAATGCTTTACAAACAGAAGGAAAAACAAAGGAAAAAAAGACTGAAAAATAAGATAATTTTTGAACCGTTTATTTTCTGTCATAATCAATTACACCTCCAGTTCGCCAGTCATGAGTTTGGTGAGTAGGCGGTCGCGGGATTGGATTAAATTAATAATTTGTTTTTGATTTGTAAACACTTTTTCAAAGATAGGTTTTGCCAACAAATGAAATTTCTTGAGTAAATCACGATAAGGAATAACGAATGGCATTGCTTTGACAATCTTTGAATTGATTGCTTTTGAAATTGAAGATGTACTGCCTAGTTCGTCATAATGGAAATTTTTGAGATAACAATAGGTGTATTCTCTTAAAGAATCGTCATCTGTGACAAAATGGGCGATAGCTTCATTCGTGCACATTTCTGTTGTTGTGATAGAAACTCGTCCGACAGTTAGTTTAAAGCTCAACAAAACTGTATTTGCAGGCACGACTTTTACGTTATGGCGTTTGATTGCTTCTAAAGTCAACCCTTCTGATGTTTCAAATAAAAATGCAGAATCTGTTCCCATATCGGAAATCGAAATCCAAGGCATTCCGTTTCCATCTTCGGTAAACCACTGTTTTTCCGCTCTCGGTGGAGTTTTGCCAATGGTAATATTGAAAAATGAATCTGCGCGATCTTTCCTCCATCCCTTCGGTAATCCATCGACGATGGGGGTGGTTTCGTGGCCGGGGTAGCGGAGGTCGATGAACCATTGTTTGTAGAGGCGCTGGGCGGCTTCTTCGAGGAGTTTTATTTGCTTCTGGTTGTTTTCTATCAGGTTGTCGTAGGCGGAAAGGATGTCGGCAATGCGTTTTTGCTCTTTTAATGGCGGCAACAAAATTTCCATAGCAAGTAAGTCTTCATTTCTTAAACTTGCTCGCGTTGTCATTGTTCCTGACAATCCTAGGAATTTACCTCTAAAATCAGATGTTCTTAAATAATACCCTATATATCGAGGATTAACTTCATAACTAGATTTGATGGGTCTTAACCGTTTGCAAAATCCATTATATGTGGCTTGGGGATAGTCTTTTAGAGCGACACAACTCATTCCGAGTTCATCTGCCGTTTCACTCGTTCTAGTTATGAAAACATCCCCTTTTTTTATTGAATAGCTTTCTTGCTCTTTATCGGTTGACTGAACAAGATCTTTAATACTTTGAGGTATAAACCAGTTGTTGAATACAGTAGAAAAAGACAAAAAGGGGTATCCAGAGCCAAAGAATTTTCCACCTTTAGACAATCCGTTGTGAACCTCATACAAGTCGCCTAATTTCACTTTTTCCCAAGACATCAGTTCAAACCCTCCCTGGATTGCCACCACCACGCTTCGTTCGTGGCAGGCTCACTACGCCCTCGCAATGACGTATTAAGAGATCCTTCGCTTTGCTCAGGATGACACAATCTCTCGTCTTTCGTCTCTCGTCTTTCGTCTAATCTCACAGTCCCATCTCCTTCATGTTCTTCGAGATGGTTTTCATGAGGGCGTTGCTTTCGTCCTGGAGTTTCAGGAGTTCCTGGTGGATTTCGGTCATGCGTTCGGCAAAATCCACGCCGTCGTCTTCTACGGGGGCGACGCCTACATAGGCGCCGGGGGTCAGGCTGTAGTTCTTTTCGGCGATTTCGGCACGGGTGGCAATCTTGCAGAGCCCAAGGATGTCCCTGTACTTGCCGTCACCGAATTTTTCGTAGAGCCAGTCGGCTTCCTTGGCGACTCCGATGATTTCGTCAAGTTCCGCGAGGCGGGTATCCCATTCTTCCTGGGTTTTCTTCTTGCTCTTTTTGTCGGCGGCTTCTACGGTGGATTTCGCCTGCGCACGGAGCGTCTCGCGGTGTTCCTTGAGTTCCGCGAATATTTTTGCAATCTTTGCGGACTTGCGGAGAATCTTTTCGAGTTGTTTGTCTTCGGTGGTGTCGGCGTAGGCAAGCAAGGCGTTGCGGTATTCCACAAGCAAGTATTCATACTTGTCCGTTTCGCCGCGGTAGAGCCAAACAATGGCGTTCAGGTTCTTGAGTTGCCATTCGTTCAATTCGTTCAGGGTGCGGTCCACGACGGTGTAATAGTTGCGGGCGTCGATGAACAGGACCTTGTCTTGAATCTTTTTGCGTTTGCCCTTGTCAAAGAACCAAAGGGTGCACGGCAGGCTCTTGGTGTAAAAGAAGTTATTGCCTACGCTTATCATGCAATCCACGTGCCCCGTAGCCACCAGCTTTTCGCGGATGTCCTTATCCTTGCTCTGGCTATCTGTCGCGGAGGCAGCCATCACAAAGCCCGCGCGGCCGGTTTCGTTCAGGTAACTGTAAAAGTAAGAAATCCACAGGTAGTTTCCGTTGCCGATTTCCTTGTCCTTGTTTACCGCAGGGAGCCCGAAGGGGAGCCGCCCGGCATTCTGGCAGCTTTCCGCTTTTACCTTGTCAACGTTGAAGGGCGGGTTCGCCATCACGTAATCGCATTCGCCTGCAAGGTTGTGCGCATCGTGATAGAAAGAGTTCGCCTCGTCGCCGGACTTTACGACACCGGTAAGCCCGTGCACCGCCATGTTCATCTGGCAAAGCTGAGCGTTGTATTCCACCTTTTCCTGGCCGTAAAAAGTCATGGTTTCGTTGCTTGCCATGCCGGCGGCATTCACAAAGTCACCGGTCTGCACGAACATTCCGCCCGATCCGCAAGCGGGGTCCAGCAAAACACCATGCGTGGGTTCCAACACGTTCACAATCATCTTCACCAGGGACTTTGGCGTAAAGAAAACGCCGTCGTCACTCGCGATGTTCTTGGCAAACTTGCTGAGGAAGTATTCGTAAATGCGGCCCATCACGTCGCCGCCCACATCGTCGAGGGCGTTGTTGTTGAAGGTGCGCAAAAGTTCGGCAAGGAGTTCGTCCTTGAAATCGGTGTAGGTCTTGGGCAATACGCCTTTCAGTTTTTCACTCTGGGCTTCGACAAGTTCCATGGCGTTGTTCACGACTTCGCCAAGGCTGTTGAGCGGCTGGCCGTGCGCGTTCTTGAGTTTTGCCGATGCAATATTTGCGGGCAAGTTCACCAGGTAATCAAATTGCGCTTCTTTCGGGAGGAACAAAGCACTCTTGGACGCAAAATCGCTAGGTTCAACAGGGAGTACGCGGCCACCGCGACTCGGGCGGTTCTTGAGAATTTCGGCTTCGACTCTCTTGAAGCGGCCATAGGCGTAACGCAGAAACAAAAGCCCCAAAACAGGCATGCAATACTGATTCGACGTCAACTTGGAATCGGCACGGAGCAAGTCCGCAGATTCCCACAAATCGGCTTCAAGTTTCTTTAAGCTCTTGTTATCCATTTTGGTCCTTAGAATGTAAATTCAGAATATAATGTCCAGGCCCTTTGCCTGTTACCTTATGTAAAAGTTCAAGGTCGTTCAATCTACTTATCATGCTTGTTGCCGCAGTTGCACCGCAATCCAAAATTTTCTTAATGTCTTTTGCTGCGAGAACCTGATTCTCCGCAATTTCTGCAATGATTTTTTCCAATTTAGTCTTTATAGACGGGCTGTAATTCGATTTTTCAATAATTTCGACCATTTCCCGTTTTTTTAGGGCATTTCCCGTTTTTTGGGGGTCATTTCCCGTTTTTTGAGGGCCATTTCCCGTTTTTTGGGGGGCAATCCCAAGGTTTTTGGAGGCAAATCCCGCATTTTTGATGATAGCCTTCAAAATAAAGGAGTCCTGTTTGTATTCCGGCTTGGGCAGCCCCTGCGCTTCCATTTCCCGGCACATACGGTCCACACCTTCGCCGAAATCCTTCACGTACTTGTAATCTTTCAAGTATTCCGCGATATGGGAATTGCGGGCAAAGTGGGAATTACGAATCTTGTTGATTTTCACCTGACTGGGCAAATTCCCCGGAGATTCAACTACCAAATGATCATCGAACATCTTGATTTGGATTTCAGTTCCGCGAATGGAATAATCCCTATGGGTTACCGCATTTACGACCAGTTCTGTACGCACAAATTCCGGATATTCAAGTTCGGTGGTAAAGATTCCGCCCGCAGTCAAATAGGTACGTTCCTTGATTTGCGTTTGGATGTAGGCGACCGCCTGGCGAATCTGCTCAAGAATGCGACCTTCAAAAGTCACATCCTTGATAACGTTCATCTCGGCACCGAATTTTTCTTCTGTACCTTCGTAACGGATAAACCTGACTCGGGCCCTCGGGAAAAACGACTGGGGTTTCTTGCCGAACAGCAAAATGGCTGCAACGCTGAGTTGCAATTCTCCCTCTTTCTCTTTTGCAAAGTTCTTGTTCTGCAGCAAATACTCTCGTGGGGATTTAGAATATCCGATTAAGTCCAAGTATTCTTTAAGATAAGATTCCTCTATATCCTCGTAGCTGGAATCTGGAACAAGAAAATCTTCAAAGGAACGTAATCCTTTATCAAGGGTAAGTGTCAAACGATCATCGTACGAAAGGACTTTGGATTTGTCCCCCACACGCAAGTAAACATCGTGTGCTTGATTTTCGTGCACAAAGGGACTCGCTTCTATGTGGAATACCAGCACATGGTTTGGCTTGCCATTGACATCAACACATTCAACAAGTTCATGAGCAAAAGGAACCGTCGGCGAACAAAAATCCATCGGAACACGCAAGAGTTCATTGACATCTTTTTCACGATGGTCAACACCCTCAATGCGGCGATTTTTATCAGAAATGCCGACAACGATAATTCCCCCGTCGGCATTTGCAAAAGCGCACACATGGTTAGAAAAATCCTTCGGAGCAATGTTTATGCTCTTGCGGTCAAAAGTCTGGGATTCTTCCATAGCGAGAATATCTTCTATACGCACTGGGCCTCCAGATTTATGCTACTCTATAGTGGGTGTAAACGTATTCGTAAACGCGGGCGCGATACATATTGATGGCCACGTCGTCGTAACTTTCGGGCAGCTCTTTCCAGAGCGTGTCACGAATGAGGGTGTCCACAGCGGCCTTGGTTTCTTGCTTGTCGGTCCAGTGATCCAGACTGCCAATTTTCGCCTTTATCTTTTCGAGTAATTCTACGGCAACAGATTTTAACTTCTTGATGTCCTGCTTGCTCAAGTTATCCTTGAAAAGCAAGTCGTACATGGAGAGTTCTTCGTCGTTCTTGAAACCTTCACGGACAAAGCGCTGTTGCTCGGAATCCATGGACGACGCCAAATCCATCAAGTCCATAAAGGTCTTTTCGATGGTCGCACGATCCTGTTCGTTATTGTAGGCGTTGATGATTTCTTGGTAACGCTCGTAGAAATTGATTCTGCCAGCGTTGGTCGCCAACAGCAAAGAGAGCCGCTCTTTTACTAGTTCTTCCAAATCGCGGAGCAAAAGGTTTTTGCGCTTTGCCTTGGCGAATTCCCGGCCGAGCAATTCAAAGTCAATCTTGCTGATGTCGAACTGCTTGGGGTTCTTTTTACCACCTACGTCCATCTGAACGTATTCGCTCACAATTTTGTTCAGTTCCACCATCAAATCCACGTTGGTCACATGACGGCGTTTTGCCTTCAGATTGCGGGCGACTGCGTCAATCGCGTTTATCTTGGCGCGATTCTCGGCTGTAACGTCTTCGCGGTTCGTGTATTTTACTAGGCGCGAAAGTTCAGCGGCGTATGTAGAGAAAGTCTTCTTGTTCTCTGCCGAAGAACAGACTGCGTTTGCGGCGTCTTGGATTGCGGCAATCTTATCAAAGCCCTTGGATTCAACAACCTTTGCAAGGGGGGCATCGACTCCATCTAGGAACGCTTCCGTTTTCGCAATGACTTCGATAATGCGTTTCAGCAATTCCGACTTGTCGATTGTCGGGTCGGCACGCCCACCACTTACATTATTCGTATAATCGGCGAGAGCCTTGCGCAATGCCTTCACAATGCCTGCATAATCCACAATCAGGCCGTTACTCTTGCCTTCGTTCACACGGTTCGCACGTGCAATCGTCTGCATCAGCGTGTGAGCCTTCAACAGTTTATCTAAGTAAAGGCAACTGAGGCACTTGACATCGAAACCAGTGAGCCACATAGCACAAACGAACACAACGCGGAATTTGTTTTTGGGGTCCTTGAATTCCTTGTCCAGTTCCCGCTTTTCCATCTTGGTGCGGTGCGGAGTAATGTCCAAGCCCCACTTAGCAAAAGTCTGTTGCTCGTTCTGTTCCTGGCTTACGACGACCGCCATTTCCGTTTCGCGCATCCACTGGATTTTGCGTTCCAGTTCCTGGGCTTCTTGCTGGGTTGCAGTTTTCAACTGCTTTTCGAGAGCTACGATTTCTTCGGCCCAATATTCCTGAACATAATTGTACATGCGAACGCAAGTCACCTTGTTCAGGCAAACAAACATCGCCTTGCCGCTAGTCCAAAGGTCTGAATAATGATGTGCAAAATCTTTTGCAACCAGACGCAATCGCGGTTCTGCCGTAAGCAGGTGGTATTCCTTGGCAAAATCCTTTTCCAGTTTTTCTTGCTGTTCCGGATCAAGGTCTGCAGCTTCAATCGCATTGAGAATCTTGTCTGTAATTTCAGGATTCTTGAGTTCCTTGATTTTGTCGGCACGATTTTCGTAATAGAGCGGAACGGTAGCCCCATCTTCTACGGCACGCTTGAAGTCGTAAATAGAAATGTAGCCGCCGAAAGTTCTTTCGGTGATGTTGTCATCTTTCAAAAGCGGAGTGCCCGTAAAGCCGATACGCGAAGCCGTCGGAAGCAAGGCACACATGTTGTCTGCAAAAATTCCATTCTGGCTGCGGTGCGCTTCGTCGGACATCACTAAAATATCGTGATCCGGATAAATCGGGGTCAAATCTTTCTTGTTGAACTTTTGAATCAGCGTGAAGATGAAACTCGGGTTGCCCTTGAGTTTTGTAACAAGGTCGTTCCCGCTCGTGGCAATGAACTTGGACGCTTTTACCTTACCGAGCATTCCGCAATTTTCAAACGTATCGCTAATTTGTTTGTTCAGTTCGTCACGGTCCGTAAGGATGACGATTGTGGGCGAACCTTTTGCACATCGACGAATCTTCTGCGACAGGAACAACATCGAGTAGCTTTTGCCGCTCCCTTGCGTATGCCAGAAAACGCCCAACTTGCCATTGCGAAGTTTGCGGTCTTCGTACGCTTTGAAAGCTTCGTTTACGCCAAGATACTGGTGGTTGCGGGCGAGAATCTTGACCGTATTTCCATCGGAATGATCGTAAAGAATGAAATTCGCCAACAGGTCAAGGAATGTTTCTTTTTTGCAAATTCCGCGAAGCATCGTCTGGAGTGCAACGGAACCCGCATCGGATTCTTTGAGACGTTTCCATTCGTGGAAAAAATCATACTTGCTGCCAAGCGTTCCGACTTTCGCCTCTACGCCATTAGAAAGCATCAAAAACGCGTTGTAATAGAAAAGCTGCGGAATCGTCGAAAGATAATCCGTGTAGTTGTCGTCGTAGGCGTTTTGCACAGCGACATCGTTACGCTTGAGTTCCACAAACAAAAGCGGGATGCCATTAACAAAGCCGACTATATCGGTACGGCGGCGATAAATTTCGCCGTGAATTTTCATCTCCTTGACGGCGAGAAAATCGTTGTTCTCCGGGTTCGAAAAATCAATGACGAGAGCCCGCTTGACATCCGAAGTTCCATCGGTTTTCTTGTAAGAGACCGGAATGCCATCGCGAATAAAGCCGTACTTTTCTTCGTTGATTTGGAGCAGCGAAGACGTGCTGAGGGTTGCCGTGAACTTTTGTACGGCTTCGTCAATTTGCGTAGGCGTTATCCACGGATTCAGCTTCTGAAGTGCTTCGCGAAAATACCGATGCAGCAAAACCTCTCTGTAAGAGGTACGCCCGAAAGTTCCGTTTTCGCCAAGAGTTTCCTGATTATAAGCGAATACAACACGCCAGCCCAACTCATGCTGGAGCAGGTCGCCGGCACTCTCTTGAACAAGGATATTTTCGCTGTATTCGTAGGACATAAAAGCCAAACTATTCCAATGTAAATATAAACAAAATAGGTTGTCATAATATGCCAAAAATGCGCGGGTCTATTGACAAACTGGATTTTTGAATCTATATTTAGTGCACAAGTGAGTAGTCTTTGGCGTTTTTTCCGCTTGTATGCCAGAGGAGTTGACAATGAAAAAAGATGTTGCGGCCAGTGCGGCCGGGGCCGAGATTTATTTAGCAATCCCCCACATTGCCCTATTGACAATTTGTAGCCGATTGGCTACTTTCTAAATATAGCCAAGGCAAAGGAGTTGAACAATGAAAAAAAGTGATGCAGAAGTTTCTGATCTGGATGTTGCCGATCTTCTTAAAACAGAAGAAGATGTAAAACTCTTTTTGGAAGAAGCCCTTGCCGAAAACGACCCCGTCCTCTGGCAACATGCCATTGGAGATGCGGCCCGGTCAATCGGAATGGCAAAAATCGCCGAGTCTGCGGGTCTGAATCGAGAAAGCTTGTACAAGGCACTAAGAGAAGACGCGCATCCGAGATTCGACACCATCATGCGTGTGCTGAACGCCATGGGTTTAAAACTCTGCATAATCCCCTGTGCAGTCGCCGAGAAAAAGGCCATGTACAAAGTTTAACTCCCAGCACCAGAAAAGGTGGTATTATGAATCGCGGATATACACCATCTGCGGGGTTAAGGTGATGCTCGATGCCGATTTGGCGGAGATTTACGTTTACGCATCCGGTTGTTGGCCGTCGTGCGCTTTCCATGCGCATTCCGTCACTTGCAGATCCGTAAATCGAGCCGTGAAGCTGGAATTTTCCGGGCTGCATGCATATATGCCAAACCGAATTTTTCCGGCTCCCTCGAGCATGTGGCAAATCCGCATTTGAGAAAACTGCACCCCGTCTCGAGAACATTCTATGCAGTAGTCATCTTCGCGCCTGCTGAGCCTATACCACATGGATTTTACGTCTGCAGGAATCGCAGTCGTCGCCCAGTCTGAATACCCGCGGTTTGTCACGACAGAACCCAAGTGCTGGAATTTTTCATTCTCATATTCGACCGACGCCTTGAGCCAATTTTCCGAATCCAGATACAGCGCCACCCCGCACTGGTCGAAGCGATGACGACTTTCGGAAAAATCGGTTTTGACGACAAAGGAAAAGAACTTTTCTTCTGTTTCCATCTGCAGAACCGGAGCGTTATCGTTTCTGAAATGATAGTAGGTCCTTTGCCAAAGGTCCGTATGCGGGGCGGTCACAATTTCGACGCATTCCTGATTGATGCTGTAGTTCCGGGGTTCCCTGACCCATTTCATTTTAGAAATATCAAACATTTCTGTAGCCTTTGAATTGACGCGCTTTGTTGCTATAATCTATAAAAACAGCTTGAGATTGCCAAGTCATCTCGCCCAGCGCCAAGACATTCTATATTTATCAAAAAATGGATCCCCTCCCTGACGGTCGAGGATGACAACAAACAAACCTGCAACGAGTTTATTATGGAAGAGACTTTCAAGACCAAAGGCGTTTGCGCGACGACGATCCAGTTCACGCGCGACGGAGATAAGATCAGGAACATCCGCTTTACGGGCGGATGCAACGGAAACTTGAAGGCAATCGCGAAGCTCTGCGAAGGCATGAGCGCCGAAGATATCGCGGCAAAGCTCTTGGGCAACACCTGCGGCGGGAAGCCCACATCGTGCGCCGACCAGCTCGCCCGCGCCGTCCTCGGAAAGGACGCTTAAATCTTACCCGACCAAATAATACCCTCCGTTCTTCCGGGCTCCCCTAAATTCAATCTTGCCCGATACGGTCAAAGCTTGTAAATGGCGCTGCGTTGTTCGCAAGGACAGGTTGAGCATCGAGGCCAGTGCAGGTGTGTTGATTCCGGGGTTCACCCGGATTTCGGATAGGATTCGTTCGGAGAGGTTTTCACCTGTTTCGCGGTGGCGTACGGCACCTTTTTTCGGTTTAAGGTTGTTCCGCAGCAGTCGCAACAGGTCCGTCTGCGTCGCAACTACGCAATCGGCGATAAAGCCCACAAAAACCTTGTCATCGATGTGAGCCGCCTCCAGGGCAGACACGTATTCCATACGTCTAACGGCGGGAATCAGCGCAATGGTGTACTCGCCGCGAAGCAGCGCAAGGTTCATCAGCAATCGCGCCACGCGTCCATTGCCATCGACAAAGGGATGAATGAACACGAACTTTTTGTGAACCTGCGCGGCGAACTCCACGGGATTCATCCTGGATTCGTTCTTGTTGAACCACGCGACGAACTTTCTCATCTCGGTACGGATTTTCAAGTGCGGCGTAACGGGGTAACGGCTCCCGCTAATTACGACGGGCACCTTGCGATAAATACCGGCCTTGTCCGCATCTATCTGCTGGTAAAACAGCCGATGCAGCATCAGTATGTCCGATTCTTCGAGAGTCTTGTTTTTTGCGAGTTTATGAATATGATCGTACGCCTTGGCATGCCCAACGGCTTCGTACACGTCTCGCAGAGGTTTCCCGTTGATGGTGAGCCCATCCTCGATGACGACCTTAGTCTCGGTTTCGGTGAGGCTATTGCCTTCGAGGGCGTTACTCGTGTAAGTGAGTCCCACGCGGTAGAATTCCCGCAGGGACTTGAGCGTATCCTTGGGAATCGGGCGGAACGACAGAAGTTCCTTATTGTTATCGGCAGCAATTTTCAAATACGGCGAAATCATCGAAAAACCTCGACTTATACACCTAATATATAATTTTATACCGCCATAATCAACAATTTATACCGCCATTTGGCATTTTATATCGCCATTTTTAGCAAAATTTGCAGATTTACACCGCCAAAATGAATTTTTAGAGACTCTTCCGTTTCTTGAATACGACGATTTCGGCGTCAGCTCCGTTCTTGCCGTATTCGCTCACGAGAATGTAGCGTTCGTCGCAAGCGATTCCGAAGCAGCGGCCTTCGGCACTTTCTTGAAATTTTCGGCTTTCACAAGGATATAATCCGTATTGAAAGCGGATATCGCAAAAATTCCAACGCCATTTTCTGCAAGAATAGCCGAGAGTTTCGAAAGGATACCTATAAGAGAAAAATCCTTACCCGTATCGACATCACTAACGTCCGCTACTTTACAGACTGTTAGTTTGTGATCCAATTTCTTTAATTTCATAAAGTCGATCCTTTATTTCAAGGCCTTGCTTATCGACTATATTTTGCAATTCTTTATCGCAGAAAGCGAACCTTCGGAATACGCCTTTTTGATGCAGTTTGCGACGGAATCGGCCAAGTCAACAATTTCTTGGGGAATTTCGATTTCCGCATTGTCATCTGTGCTGTCTTTTTCGGAGGGTGTGTTTGCCTTGATAATGGAATCGGCGACTGCCTGAGCAATGGAATCTGCAACAGCCTGCGCTATAGAATCGGCCAGAGCGCGTTCTTCAGCCCTGCGGTCTTCGGCATTTTCGTAAACTTGTGCAGAAACGCGGTTTAATTCGACACCGTTCCTGCTAACAACCCTGACAACGCCGTCATGAATTCCATAGTAGAATGCAGAAATATTGCAAAGATTCATGCCACTATCAGGCACGCTGAAATACAGTATGTCGTAGAAGATGGAATCGATCACCTTTAAGGAATCCATAAATTTTAACGAATAGCCTTCTTTGTTTTTTGCGGGGAAGCGAGGCTCTTCAAAAATAATTTTCGGATTTTTCTCAACATCGTAAATATCAAACCGAGTCTGATTCGGGTGACAAACAATTTGGACGGAACCTCCGTCAGAGTTGGGAGCTACATATAGCCCGATATTGATAGCGGATGCCATCGCCTTGGCTTTATAATCTACAAAAGGCGTTTCTTTTACCCCAAACTCGGCGGATTGAAACAACTTGTCGACAAACTTGACGGAGTCAGCGAGATAAATGACGGAATCCTTGCTGAAGCCCTTTTCGGCATTCCACAGAACCTGCATGTCTTCGGTGAATTCGGGCAAATCATTGCCTTCGCCGCACGCCGCAAAGAAAGCCGGAATAGCGAGGCTAATTGTACAGAAAAATGCTCGGAGGTTTTTGTTTTTCATCAGTCGTCCTCCTCGTTGATTGCAATGTAACTACCGTCTTCTAGCTCGATTTTCAAGATTCCCTTTTTGGTATTGTAGTAAAGCTTGGCGCCAGATTCAACAGTGCTGTTGTAATAATTTTCATTGTTGGGTTGCTTGTACTTTTTTCCGTTGCTTACGGCGACACCCGTGTATACGATTCCGTTGATTTTCATGGTGTTGATGTAAGAAGAATCGAGGCTTTGCATTTTTTCGCGAGCGAGAGGATTCATGAGCGAAAAGGTGTACTGCCCGAAAACCACGTCGACATTTCCACCGTTCTTTTTGTCTTCTTCACTATAATAAAAGGTGGGAGCCTGAGAGGCAAGCAAAATGGAATAGATGGGGTATGCCGATTCCAGCGTTGTAACCAAGTGTTTTTGGCAAATGTGGTCAATGGAATTTTCCCTCTCGGTAACAGTAAGGGAAAACAGGTAACCGTCTGAATGTTTGAAAGGGATTATCTTGCCTTTTTTATAACCGCCAAAATCAGCGGCATAACCTTCGATGTTGGAATTATCGCTGCACCTTTGACTGTAAGTTTCGCTAGACGAAACAATATCGCCACAAGCGCAAAGCAAAACAAGCGCGGAACACGCCAAAAAGCGCATTTTGAAAAACAAACTTGTCATGGATATAAAATAAATAATTTTTATCCATTGTCAAGTTTTTTTACCCCAAGTCCACGTCGGGAGCGATGTGCACGCTGTATTCGGGGAATGCTTCGCCGACTTCCTTGGTGAGGGTCGCAACGCCTTCTTCGGGGGCGACGGCGAAACTCAGCACCACATCGAAGCGGAGTGACTTTTCGGCCACATCCACGTAGAATCCGTGCATCTGGAGCGCCCATTCGTGGGACTTCACGATTTTCAAGACATCGCTACGGATTTTGGCGGCTTCGTCGTCCTTGGTGTTGTACGAATAAACTCCCACGCCCGTGAGGATGACGCCCGTTTCCTTGAACACCCGGTGTTGCAGCTTGCGGGTGAGCACGTCCACTTCTTCGACGGTCATGGAATCGGGCAGTTCCAGGTGCACCGAGGCCAGGGCCTTGTTGGGACCGTAATCGTTCAGAATCAAGTCGTAAGCGCCGCGTACGGGTTTTTCGGATGTGAGGATTTTTTTGATTTCCTTGGCGGTGTCGCCGTCAGTGCGCTTGCCGAGAATATCGTCCAGTGTATCCTTGAGCATCTCGATGCCGGACTTGACGATGAACAGCGAAATCAGCACGCCCACATAGGCTTCGAGCGAAATGCCCGTCGTCACGAACACGATGGCAGACGCCAGCACCGACGCAGACAAAATGGCATCGAACAAGGCATCTGCTCCGGAGGCCACCAGCGCACCGGAATTCACCCGTTCGCCCTGGCGTTTAACATACTTGCCGAGCACGAGCTTTACCACCACGGCGGCGGCGATAATCACCAGCGAGACCGTAGAATAGTCGGCGGCCTCGGGGTGGATGATTTTCTTGACGGATTCCACGGCGGAAGTACCACCCGCGTACAGCACGATGGCGGCCACAATCATGGCGCTCAGGTACTCGATGCGCCCGTAACCCAGCGGGTGTTTCTTGTCGGGAAGTTTATTCGCAAGTTTTGCGCCCACGATGGTAATGACCGAGGAAAGCGCGTCGGAGAGGTTGTTCACCGCGTCGAGGGTGACGGCGATGGAGCCCGTGATAAAACCGATGGCGGCCTTGAACGCCGAAAGCACCACGTTTGTAGCAATGCCCACGATACTCGTGCGCACGATGACCTTGCTGCGATTTTCAATTTCATTGTCTATCATAAGAATTCCTGTATATTAAGGAGATCCCCACCTTGGTGGCCATGCGCACTAAACAACAAGTTGTTAAGTGCTGTCCGCCCGCCTCCGCGGGGATGACATGTTCGTTGTCATTTCAAAAACAGCGAAAGCTTGCTAAAGTCAAGAATCGTAATGAACACGAAGAAACTGATAAAGAATGCGGCAGCGACATTCTGGATGACGCTCTGGGTCTTGGTAGAAAGGGGCTTGCCGCGCAGCTTTTCAATTCCAAGGAACATGAGCAGGCCTCCATCGGTAATGGCCAGCGGGAGCAAGTTCATGACGCCCAGGTTGATACTGATGAGGGCAAGGAGCATCAAAAAGTCCTGGAAACCGCTCATCCACACGTTACCCATCACAGCTACGATGGAGACCGGGCCCGAGAACGCGTCGACCTTCACCTGCCCCTGGAACATGCGCTTGAAATAGCGAAAGATGCTCGTCGTCATTTTCCAGCTGGTGGCGCAAGTTTTCGTGAAGGCCTCGACCGGTCCGCGACGCACAATCTTCGTTTCGCGGAAGAGCACGTAGCCCATCTGGATTCCCACCATATAGCGTTCATATTCTTCGTTATAGACGGGAGTGAGGGACTTGGTAAGCGTATCGCCGTTTCGGATAACCGTAATATTAACAGGTTCGCCCTTGCTTCCGTCAATAATGCGGACCACTTCTTCGTAGCGGGAAATGTGTTCGCCGTTAATCTCAAAAATGGTGTCGTTCTGGAGAATTCCGGCTTTTTCGGCGGCAGACCCTGCCACAGGCGGAAGCCGTACCATGACGCGGTTGCGTGGGTAAATCCCGATATCGCCGATACCCATCTTGATGGGCTTGCCCGTAGAATCCTGGGCAGGAATCACCAGTTCCTGGGGCACCACGGTAATGTTCAAAGGAGCGCCACCCCGATGGACTTCCAACACCACCTCGGCACCGAGGCTCACACCAATCTGCTCGCGAAAATCGTCCCAACCCTGGGTGGGCTTTTCGTTCATGGCGGTAATGGTATCGCCAGGCTGAATGCCCGCAATTTCTGCCGAAGAATCGTTTGCCACAAAGCCCACAATAAGGTTCTTGTTGTCGGCCTCTTCGACGCCAACCATGTAGAGCACCATCAAGAGCAAGAAAGCAAAAACGATGTTGATGAAGGGCCCTGCAAAGGCAATAGCCGCGCGGGCGCCCACCGACTTGGCTACAAAATCCCGCTCGTCGGGAACTTGGCCTTCTTTAAGCTTGTCCGGGTTCTCCCCCGCCATGGCCACGTAGCCACCAAAGGGTATGGCCGACAGACAATATTCCGTTTCGCCGTGGCGGAACTTGATCAGTTTTTTCCCAAAACCGATGCTGAAAGTGTTCACCTTGACATTGTTCCACTTGGCCACCAAAAAATGGCCCAACTCGTGAATGGTCACGAGAAAACTCAGCCCGATAAGGCCCAGCACAAACATCAGAACATTGTCAAGAATAGATTCCATCGAGGCAAAATGTAGAAAAAAAGAAGGCGGGTTATACCCGCCAAAGTAAAATACAACAACGCTTATATTTAGTGCAGCCTATGGCCCTTCAGGTCAAAGCGCTTGCCGTTCTTCTCGACATAGAGCATCTGGTCAGCAAAGCGCAGGCGCGGGCCCTGTTCGGCATTCGACGGACGGACAATTGCAGGCTTAATTGCAGCCGGGCCGCCTTCCCAGGCCACACCATCTACAGCAAAACTCGGAGCTTCCCCCTGCATGGAGCGCCTCTATGGCCCCTGCCAAATAGGCAAAGGGAGCATTCCAGTTGATGGCAACCTCGTTTGTAGCATAGCTGCAACGGTTGTCCGTATAGGTTGTCGCAGGCTTGCCTGTCTTGTAATTGCTACAACCCCAGGAATCAGAAGTAATATCCTCGCCACCGGGCTGAGGGCCTCCCACAATCATGCCGGGAACAGGATCAGTCACACCGTCAGCCGTACTCGGACGATGGTGTGGCATTTTCGGAGACTTGGCACCGTATCCCGTCACGAACGACATGTCAAGCGGGTTCTTGCCAAGCAAATAATCCAAAACCTTTACAGCCGTTTCGTAATACTTTTTATCACCAGTCAGATAGTAGGCATGCAAGAGCCACACACCCTGATTAGCCGCTACCGCATTCGAACCCCATACAAAGTCATACGAAGCCATCACAACACCAAAACCCGTGGCCGCCCTCGCTACAAAATTATCGGCGGTTTTGAGCAAACTATCCTTTGACAACTGAGCGGAACCACCAAATTCCGACGAATGAGTTGCCATGCCGTAAGTAGCCAGACCAGAAACATCACCCCAACTTGGAACATTGGCCGAGGCACCACTCGTCTTGTAAGAGGCATCTCCCGTGGTAATAAAAAGTTCCGTTCCAGCAAACTGTTTTTCGTCGCCGAGGGAGCCATCGGCATAAGAACCCGTACCGACATCGGAGGGGTTGTTAAAGCGAACATTCGGATTTTGAGTGCCCCAAGCATAGGCTTTTTTGGCAGCTTCAAGGCAAGTGTTTGCATAAGACGCATCGAACGATTTATAAACTCGTGCCGCCACTGCCATCACGGCAGCAAAATCAAACGTGGCGGCAGTACCCTTACCGATAACATAGAGTTGTTCCGTATCTTTATTGGGCATCACGTCGCCCGGGAACTGGAGCGTAGTCAGCTTGTGGTAAACACCACCGTCAGAGGCCTGCATAGTGAGCATCCAGTCCAGATTCCATTTGATTTCGGCAAGCAAGTCCGGAAGAGATCCGTCCGCAGGAATGTTCCACTTGAGCGTCTTGAAATAATCCGGGAAGTGCTCGTACAAAGAAAGGAGCGTGTAGGTAGAAATGCCCGAGTTTACAATATAGCGACCATAGTCACCGGCATCGTACCAGCCCTTGCTGGAATTGATTGAACCCGAAGCTCCAGTGGAGTTGTGAAGCCTTGCAGAGGGATTCGTATGACCCGCAGCACGTTTCCATTGGCCAGCGTAGGTTTCTTCTAGAGCCATGGAGGCCCGCTGGTAATAATACCACTTGAGACTTGCCTTCGCCACATCTTCAAAAGGTTTGTCGGTAACCTTCAAGTCGGAACGGACAACCTGACCGCCCACCTTGATGGAATATGTACCAGGAGTGTTCAAGTCCGTAAAATTCACACGGGCCACATTTTGACCGCTAGGAGACCAACTCGAAGCTTCGCTCGGAGTTACTGACAATACAGTCCTGCCACTGGCATCGACAATTTCCACATTGCCGGAGCCTTCGAACAGCGTGAATTCCTTCACATCACCCACACGGTAACCGACCTGGTTAATGTAGGCGGTGGCGGCACTCGCAGCAGAGGCTAGCGAAAAGACCGAAAGAGCGACCACGGGGGCGCACTGTTTTAAACCAAAACGGACCATAGATGGACTCCTTATCTTACTCTTTTAAATGTATTTTCAAAAGAGCGGGAAAGGAGCAGCATGAGCCACTTTTTTGGACACATCTGTGCCCACTGTATCGTTTTTTTTGTTTTTGGGGCCCTTATTGTAACAAAACAGTTACTTTATAAGCGCAGCGGTCAATTTGCGGGCTTCGGCGTCGGCTTCGAGAACCTGGTCCAGGGTCAGGCGGCCAGAGACCGTAGGAGCGCCCGCCATGATGGTTTCCACATGCTTCGGGATGTCGGTGAACTTCAGGTTCCCCTTGAGGAAGGCATCAACCAGCACCTCGTTGGCCGCGTTCATCATGGCCGGAACGATACCGCCACGACGGCCCGCCTCGAAAGCAAGGGCGAGGCAGCGGAACTTGTTGAAGTCCGGCTCGAAGAAGGTCAGTTTCGCAAGCGTCGGCAGGTCCAGACGCTTGGTCTCCAGCGGCAGACGATCGGGCCAGGTAAGCGCCACCTGGATAGGAATGCGCATGTCGGGAGCGCCCAGCTGGGCCATCAAGGAACCGTCCCGGAACTGCACCAGGGAATGCACCATGGACTGAGGGTGAACCACCACCTTGATCTGTTCGTAAGGGATGTGGAACAAGAAATGGGCTTCCAGAACTTCAAGGCCCTTGTTCATCATGGAAGCTGAGTCGATGGTAATCTTCTTGCCCATGCTCCACACCGGGTGATTCAGGGCGTCGGCCACGGTGATGGATTCAAACTTTTCGATAGGCCATTCCCGGAAAGGGCCGCCCGAAGCGGTAATCTCGAGGAATTCAACTTCCTTTTCGGGGCGTCCGGAAAGGCACTGGAAAATGGCGCTGTGTTCAGAGTCAATCGGAGTGATGAAAGACTTAGGATTCTCAGCAAGTTTGTCCCAAATGACCGGGCCCGCCATGACCATGGTTTCCTTGTTGGCAAGGGCCACATGCTTGCCGTGTTCGATAGCGGTAATGGTAGGGAGACAACCCACCGCACCCATCAAGGCGTTGATGATGATATCGGCCTTGGGGTCGGCAGCCAGTTCACAAAGGCCTTCCATGCCAGCGAGCACAGGCATGCCCAGCTCTTTTTCCAACTCCTTCGCAGCATTCGGGTCGAACATGCACACGCGTTCCACCTTGAACTTGCGCACAATTTCGGCCACCTTCGCAACACTGCTGTTGGCGGCAACGGCGTAAAGCTTGAAAATATCGGAGTGTTGCAAAATCACATCGACGCTAGAAGTCCCGATAGAACCGGTAGCGCCCAAAAGAACAACGTTTTTCATAATCACAATTCCTTAGTTTCCGCCTTCGGTATCAGCGAAGGACTCACAACCAGCCATCACCTTCTCGAACATTTCGTCGCGAGTCACATTCGTGTAGGTCGAATCGTTCCTATCCATGTGATAGGCGTTCATACATTCCTTGAATTCAACAGTGGAATCATCGGTCCATGTATAAATGTCAATGTAATTCCAGTCCTTGTATATGAACTTCCAGACCTTGTCTTCTTTCTTGAAATTGCAACCCGCTTCGGGCTTGGCTCCGCAGATGTCGCCAGGATTGGCGTTATCCTTAGCGTTGTCGCTTCCACCGGGTTCCGTAGTCGTCGTACCCGGATCGGAGCTTGCAGAACTGCTGTCATCACATGCGGTAAAACCAAGGGCCATCACCAAAGCGCACGCCCCGACAAGAAACTTGGATTTCATAAAGTCCACCTATTAAGCAATATTCTTGAAAAAATCCATGAGCAGGTAAAGGGCAGGAGCCGCGAGGTAGAACGAATCGCAGCGATCAAGCACTCCGCCATGACCCACGAACAAGTTGCCGGAATCCTTGGTTCCGCTCCAGCGTTTGAGGGCACTCATCAAGAGGTCGCCGGCCTGGCCCGCCACCGTGACGAGCACGCCGAGAATAACGGCCCGGGTCCAGTCAATTTCTACGCTAAAGCAACTGAGGGCAGCGCTGCACTTGGCCCAGTAAGCCACCCAGGCAATGGTGGCGATAGAACCAGCGACGCTTCCTTCCCAGGTTTTCTTGGGGCTGATGCTGGGTGCAAAGGGGTGACGCCCGAAGGGGCCCTTGCCAGCGGCGAATTTCCCGAAGAAATAGGCCACCGTGTCGCACATCCACACAGATGTCATCACCAGAATAAAGGCATAGCAATGTTCAAAACCCTGACCGTTGCCCATCATGAGCACGTTCATGCCACCCCAGAGGCCCACGTATAGCGGAGCGCCCAACTGCATCACCAGCCAGGGGAACAGATGGTCAATTTCCACCTTGGCGTAGGCCACACCGATGTAAATGGCAAAAATCACCAGGAAAGTCATGCCCACCACGTATGGTACGGCAGGAAGCCCGAAATAGCCGCCCTTGGAGAGCGTCCATGCCAGGGTCAAAGCCAAGGACGACGCAAAAGAAAGATAGCGGGTGTCCGGCCCCTTGTACATTTTGGAGGCCATGCCCGCCCATTCCCAGGCGCCCACACCAGCCAAGAAGCACATAAGCCCGATACGACTGTAGTCGCTGAACCACAGCAAAAAGAACACTATCGGAATGGCGATAAACGCCGTTATCAAACGCTGAGCCAGATTACTCATGCAACACCTTCCCAAACCTTCTTTCGCGGGTTTTGAAAAACTCCACAGCCTTCAGGAACTCCTCTTTGGTAAAGTCGGGCCAGAGCGTGTCCGTCACATAGAACTCGCTATAGGCCGCCTGCCAGAGCAGGTAGTTCGAAAGCCTAAATTCACCGCCGGTGCGGATGACCAGATCCGGATCGGGAGCGCCCTTCAAGTACAAATTCTTTGCAAATACGGTCTCGTTGATATCCTCGATCTTGAGCTTACCCGCCTGCACCTGCGCGGCAATGGCCTTCGCCGCATCCACGATTTCGAGCCTGCCACCATACGAGATGGCCAGGTTCAACTGCATGCCCGTGTTGTTCGCCGTCTTGTCGATGGCAGACTGGAGGCTTGCGCGGGGTTTCTCGGGCAGGCGTTCCATGTTCCCGATGACCGTGAGCTTCACGTTCTTTTCCATGAGGTCGGGGATTTCTTTGACCACCATCTCGATGAGGAGGTTCATCAGGTAATCCACTTCCTTGCTGGGGCGGCCCCAGTTCTCGGAACTAAACACGTAAAGCGTCATGTGTTCCAGCTTGAGGTTCACGCCTACTTCAACAGCATCGATGGTGGCCTGGGTCCCCTTGCGGTGCCCCAGAAAACGCTCCAAACCGCGGCTGCGGGCCCAACGCCCGTTGCCGTCCATGATGATGGCCACATGTCTCAGCTGGTTAGCCACAACCGCTCCGGACTACACCTTCAGGAGGTCCGCTTCCTTTTCGGCAAGGAGAGCGTCAATCTTTGCGATATACTTGTCGGTAGCCTTCTGGATTTCGTCCTGCTGCTTCTTGACTTCGTCTTCGGGCAGGTCCTTGTTCTTCTTGATGGCATCGTTGGCGTCGCGACGGATGTTGCGGATAGCCACACGGCCTTCTTCGGCGTGCTTGCGGGCCACCTTGGCCAGTTCCTGACGGCGCTCGGAGGTAAGGATGGGGAGCGTCACGCGGATGCAGTTGCCGTCCTTCATGGGGGTCACGCCGATGTTGGCAGCGAGGATCGCCTTGTCGATGGTATCGACCAGCTGCTTTTCCCAGGGGGTCACCAGGAGCATGCGGGGCTCGGGCACGGAAATCTTTGCCACCTGAGAAATCGGGGTGGGCGTGCCATAGTAGTCGATGCGCACATCGTTCAGAATCGCGGGGCTAGCCTGGCCTGCGCGGATCTTGGAAAATTCACGTTCGGTGGCCTCGATGGCCTTGTCCATTTTTTCGGTGTAGTCTGCCATAGTAGTTATCAGTTACTAGTTACTAGTTACTAGACATTAGTTAAGTGTTGATGGTTTGTTTCTGTAATTAAATATAAGTAAAAATCTCTAGAAAGTACCGCGTAAAGATCCCCGGTCAAGCCGGGGATGACGAAGAGGGTTAGCAGTGGACCAGGGTGCCGAGGTCACCATTGATGGCCGCACGGGTCAAATTGCCCTTTTCCATCTTGAACACGAAGATGGGCATGTTGTTTTCCATGCAGAGGGCGACGGCTGCGGTATCCATGACCTTGAGACCGCGGGAAATGACTTCCTTGTAGCTGATGTCGTCGAACCGGGTCGCCGTCGGATCCTTCACCGGGTCTGCGGTGTAGATGCCGTCCACCTTGGTGGCCTTCATGATGACATCGCATTCGCTTTCGATGGCGCGGAGAGCGGCACAGCTGTCAGTAGTAAAGAACGGGTTGCCCGTACCGGCGGAGAAAATCACGACGGAGCCAGCGGACAAAAGCTTGAGGGCCTTGCGGCGGTCGAAGAATTCGCAGACCGGCTCCATGCGGATGGCGGACATCACCACGGAGTCGATTCCCTGCTTGTCGAGGGCGTCCTGCATGGCAAGGCCGTTCATCACGGTGCCGAGCATGCCCATGGCGTCGCCCTGGGCGCGGTTCATGCCGCCTGCAGAAGCGGAAATGCCGCGGACCAGGTTGCCGCCGCCAATCACGAGGGCAACCTGCACGCCCTGCTTGACGATGGAGGCAATTTCGGATGCCATGTCGGAGAGAATCTGGTTGTCGATACCGTGGCCCTTTTCGCCTGCGAGGGCTTCGCCACTGAGTTTGAGAAGAATGCGTTTGAATTTCATAATAAATTGGTTAGTGTTTAGGCCATAAGCCATGGTTAATCACTAACTAATTTAAAAAAATCAGATAACCGACCTAACTTCTCTTTAGAAAACCACCTCTTTTTTGCAAATATCACGTTTTCTTTAACTCTAGAGCACAAGCCAAACTTTCTTAGCGCTTTACAGTGCAATTTTCAAGATGTCCTTGATGGCGGCAGCGTCTAGCGGCACGTAGTGGCCGACCTTGCCGTTGCGTGTGGCGCGGGCGGCCATGGCGTCGAAATCCCTGTCGTCGATTTTCAGTTCTGCAAGGGTTGTGGCCAGGTGCAGTTTCTTGAAGAACGCCGCCAGTTTTTCGGACAAGATGTAGGCCCGTTCTGTTTCGCTGTAGTTGAAGGTATCCACACCGAACACCCGGCTTGCGAGGAGGGCGAGCCTCCAGGGCTTTTTCTCGGCCATATACTTGGTCCAAGCGACGGTCACCACCGCCATGCCTTCGCCGTGGGTGATGTTGTACTGAGCCGAAAGTTCGTGCTCGATCCGGTGCGAACCCCAGTCGGCGCGTCGTCCGGCATCTAAAAATCCGCCGTGGGCCACACTGGCGAGCCACTGGATTTCTCCGCGGGCGTTTACATCTTGCTGGTTGGCGATGAGCTTGTCTGCGTTCACGAGCAGGGCACGGATGGCGCCTTCGATCAGGTAGTCCGTGGTGTCGGAATTCTTCTCATCCGAGAAATATCGTTCCAGCAGGTGCGAAAGCACGTCCGCGATGCCCACGAAGGTCTGGTACGCCGGCAGGCCCACCGTGTATTTCGGATTCATGATGGCGAACTTCGGGATGATGCGGTCGTCTTCGAAGCCAAGCTTCCACTGCCCGCTAGAAAGGATGGCCGCGTTGGATGTTTCGGAACCGCTGGATGCCGTCGTGGCGATGACGCCTACCGGTAATACCTTTTCGGGTGAAATTCCCCTTTCAAAGAAATTCCACACGTCCCCTTCGTAAGGTATTCCGAGCGCCACCGCCTTTGCGGTATCTATGGAACTTCCGCCGCCTACGGCCAGAACGAAGTCCACCTGGTTTTGTTTGCCTTGCTTTACCAGCTCGCGTACCAAATCGATGGACGGGTTCGGCACCACGTTTCCGTTTTCGGAAAAGCGAATGCCCAGTTCGGCGACGGCGTCCTTGATGACATCGTAAATGCCGAGGGTCTTGATAAAGTCGCCGCTGTAAACGAGCTGGAGCGACTTTACGCCGTGTGCGGCCAAAAGCGATTTCAGTTTCTGTTCGCTGTGTTCGCCAAAGACAATCTTTGCAGGGTTGTAGTATTCAAAATCAATCATTGTATTCTCCGTACAAAAAAGTGTCATCCTGAGCGGAGCGTAAGCGAAGTTGAAGGATCCAAATCAGCGGTTTTTTCCTAATGGTGGAAATACCGCTGGACTGGATGCTTCCTGGCCTACGCCCGTCAGCATGACGTTACTCAAAACTGACCACTCATAACTCACGACTCATTTAGATTGCCGCGAAGCCGTTTTCCAGGTCGGCGATGATGTCTTCGTAGTGTTCCGTACCGATAGACACGCGGATGGTTGCCGGAGTGATTTCGGCTGCTGCCAGTTCTTCCGGAGTGAGCTCCGAATGCGTGGTGGTGTACGGGTGGATCACGAGGCTCTTCACGTCGGCAACGTTTGCAAGCAGGCTGAAGATTTTCAAGTTGTCGATGAACTTGAAGGCTTCGGCCTGGCCGCCCTTGATGTCGAAGGTGAAAATGGAACCGCCTCCGTTGGGGAAATACTTCTGGTAGAGCTCGTGGTCCGGATGGTTCGGCAAGCTCGGGTGGCTCACGCGGGTAACCTTCGGGTGCTTCACCAGGTACTCGATGACCTTCTTGGTGTTTTCTACATGGCGGTCCAGGCGGAGCGAAAGGGTTTCTACGCCCTGCAGCAGCAGGAATGCGTTGAACGGAGAAATGGCAGCGCCTTCGTCACGCAAGAGAATCGTGCGGATGTAGATGGCATAGGCCGCAGCGCCCGTGGCCACGAAAGGAATGCCGTAGCTCGGGTTCTTTTCGGTAAACTGCGGGAACTTGCCACTGGCCGCCCAGTCGAACTTGCCACTATCTACGATGATGCCGCCGAGGGTCGTTCCATGGCCGCCGATAAACTTGGTGGCAGAATGCACCACCACGTCGGCACCGTGTTCGATGGGGCGAATCAGGTAGGGCGTACCAAAGGTGTTGTCGATGACCAGCGGAATCTTGTTCTTGTGGGCAATCTGGGCGATTGCATCGATATCCGGAATGTCGGAATGAGGGTTACCGAGAGTTTCAATAAAGATGAGCTTTGTGTTACTCTTGACAGCGGCTTCCACGCTCTTGAGGTCATGAGTGTCAACGAAGGTCGATTCGATACCAAAATCGCGGAGCGTGTGCTGCAACAGGTTGAAAGTACCGCCGTAAACCGTGCGCTGGACAACCACGTGATCTCCACTGCGGGCAAGAGCCGTGATGGCGTAAGTGATGGCTGCAGCACCAGAAGCTACAGCCAGAGCGGCAACGCCACCTTCGAGAGCGGCAACGCGTTCTTCGAGCACGCCCTGCGTTGTGTTCGTGATACGGCCATAAACGTTACCGGCATCCTTCAGGGCAAAACGGTCAGCGGCATGCTGTGCGTTATGGAACACGTAAGAAGAGGTCTGGTAAATAGGAACGGCACGAGAATCGGTTGCGGGGTCTGCCTGTTCCTGGCCAACGTGGAGCTGAAGAGTTTCAAAATGGAGCTTGTTCTGTGTTGTCATGGTAAAAATTCCTTTTAGGTTGCAGCGGGCAACCGGGTCCCATGAGGACCCTTCGCTCGCTAAATTTTTTTTGAAATATCCTTAGGCTTGATTTTTCTAACCTGCAAAGCCTCAAGGACAAAAGGCTTCCGGCTAGTTCGTTTTCAGAATGCCTCTCGGCATTCGACATTCAGTACTCATAGGCGCTCCTTCGAATGCATTGGGAATCACAAACCATTTTGTTATCCCTATCAATCTTGTGGGAAATAAAATAGAATAAGGATTTCCCTTCGTCAAGGCATAAATGCATACTATTTAACTATGGGCAGTGATAGAATCTAGCTATAACAAATTGTCGAATCGCCGTACCAGCAACTCGGGGTTTTAGGGGCTGAGCCCCTAGGAGAGGGGGCAGGCGAAGACTACAGGCTTCGCCGAGGGGGAAACCTCCCCCACTACCGCAAAAAAAAGCTGGACACAATTGTCCAGCGCGCTTTTGATTTGCTATAAACGAATTAGACGTGCTTGATCTTGTTGTCGCCTTCGTCCCAATACTGACCGTCGCAGACGAACTTGTATTCGTAAACGCCGGAGTCGAGGGTGACCTTGCCGACCCAGAGACCGGTCTTCTTGTCCTTCTTGAGCATATCCTTGTCGATAGCCCAGTTGTTGAAGGAACCGGCAACGGAAACGGTAGTGGCCAAGGGGCAGTTGGCTTCGAATACCACGGCGACCTTCTTGGAGGCCTTGGGGGCGGCTTTCTTTGCCGGTGCGGCCTTAACGGCAGCCTTCTTCTCGGCAGCAGGCTTAGCAGCCTTGGGTGCGGTGGCTTTGGGGGCGGCAGCCTTAGTGGCGGTCTTCTTGGCCGGGGCGGCCTTTACCGCAGCCTTCTTGGCAGCGGGGGCCTTTGTCGTTTTTGCAGTAGCTTTGGTCATAGTTATCTCCTTTACTTAGTCCGCGCCAAAGATAGTAAAAAAAAGTTTAACTGTCTAATAAAAAATGAAATTATTCCAAAACCGGGGAATTGCAGTCGCGAAATTGTCAAAAATCGGCAAAAAAAGCGAAAATCCCTGAAATTCAAAAAATGATATTGGAAAAAACCACGTAACATTCTAATTTTATGTGCAAATAACCTAAAAAAGGAGAATTTCCAAATGAAAAAGAGCTTAACTCTCATGTTGGCCGTTACGTCGGCGTTTTTCTTCGCCTGTAGCGACGACAGCAGTTCGGACAGCGGTACCAATGGTGGCAGCGTTACTATTGAGGTGTCCGGAACCATCTCTGTTGACCAAGAAAACAAGGCTGTTGTCGTTGCCATCTCCAACGCCGAAGACGTGTGCGTCAACGAAAACAATACCTATGCCTGGAAGAATGTGGATTTCGGTGTAGATTCTTCTTTCTCAAAATACTTGTTCTTGGGCGATACCCTGGTAATAATCGATTGCGAAGAAATAGGTAAGGATGGCGAACCTAGGTATTGTGACGACGAGGGTCATATGTTTGTTGGCGGCAAAGCCGATGACCTGAACGGCACCTGGAAGTCCGTTTATTGCATGTACGATACGGACGATGAAACGAGCCAATGCTTCAAGGCTTGTAAGGACGTCGGCGGCAAGCTCACCGATGAGGAAATGGCGAAGATGTACGAGGACATGTTCAGTTCCATGAGCGAGTTGGATATGGATGCGGAACCTGAAGTGGACCAGAAAATGATGGACCGCATGACCTGCCTTGACGAGAACGACTTGAAGCGCTATAGTGAATCGGTCCTCAAGATTTCGGGCAGCTCTTTCTCCTCCAAGGTTACCTATAGCTATGGTGATGATGACAACTTTGACGACTACATGAATTCCAGATTCATGTCCAAGTTCTACAAGAACCTGGCAAAGGGCGATCCTTCGATTCCCGACACCTACTACCTGACCGAAGAAGATTCCTCTGGTGTGGAACAGTACATCAAGTCGGCCGGTATCGAAGTGACGAAGCAGACCAAGAACAGCGTCACCTTCAAGTTTGCAGACCAGACTTTCTCGGTGAATATCAATAAATTCAACAATTCTGTTGACGGACGTGAATTCTCTATGTCTGTTTCCTTCAACAGCATGAGCTGCGACCTGGATGCCGAAGAAGGGGAAGTGACCAAGAGCACTTGCAAGGCTGAATATGGTGAATTCTTTGACAAGGAAACTGTGAAGGATGCTGCCGGCAACAAGATTACGGTCGCCTATGAATACGAAAAGTCCAACGAAAAGGATTTTGACCGTTGCACCGACAAGATGGTGGATTCTGTGTATGCCGCCATCAAGGGCAAGGGTGGTTCGAGCGACAATCCTCTGTGCGATTCGTATAAAGATTCCTATGATGCTTGTGTTTCGACATTGGGCGAAGGCGAAACTTGCGATGAGTATCAGTATTATTATGAATCCTGCCTGGAAGGCGGCGAATACTCCACTCCTATCTATGACGACGTGTCCGACGACGAAAGTGATTGGGCTCTCTACAAGAAGGCCTCCTCTTCTGCCGAACTTGCCAAGAAGAAGTTCCTCAAGAATGCCCGCAAGATTGCCCGCAAATTGGAAAAGTTTGCCGAATAAGAAAAGGCTATTTGCTTGAAAATGATCCCGGCCTGTTTGGTCGGGATTTTTTATTTTTGTATAAAGCCGAAAATTGACGGCAAGAGGTTTTTATGAACGTTACGATGCAAGAGGTAATGAAAGAGTCCGGCGTGGCATTCGGTACCAGCGGTGCCCGCGGACTTGTGACCGCCATGACGGACCGGGTGTGCTATGTGTATGCCCGCTCCTTTATCAAGTATTGCGAGACCAGCTACAAGTGCGAACACACCATCGCCATTGCAGGCGACCTGCGGCCCAGTACCGAACGGATTCTGAAAGCCCTGGTGCAAGCGGGAAGGGACGGCTCCTGGAAGGTGGTCTATTGCGGTCGTATCCCGAGCCCGGCCATTGCACTATACGGCATCGACAAGGCTCTCCCCACCATTATGGTGACGGGGAGCCACATTCCTGCAGACCGAAACGGCATCAAGTTTAACCACCCCCAGGGTGAAATCACCAAGAAAGACGAACAGGGAATCGTTTCCCAGTCCGTTGATTTTGACGAATCGATTTTCGATGGGGCGGGCATGCTGAAGTCGGCGCCGGAACTGCCGACGGTTGAAGTCGAGGCCGAAGAAAATTACCTGAAACGCTACCCAGCGTTTTTTGGGAGCAAAGCCCTTTCTGGGCTTACCATCGGGGTCTATCAGCATTCCGCCGTGGGCCGCGACATCGTGGTGAAGGTTCTGGAAAGCCTGGGCGCCACCGTGAAGCCTTTTGCCAGGAGCGACACGTTTATTCCGGTAGATACCGAGGCCATCCGTAAAGAAGACGAAGAGCTGGCTCGGGAATTCGCCCACAGGGATTTTGTGGACGCCATCTTCAGTACCGACGGGGATTCCGATCGGCCGCTTTTGGCGGACGATACCGGCATGTGGCTCAGGGGCGACGTGCTGGGCATCCTCGCTGCCCAGGCGCTGGGTATCCAGCGCATTGCAACTCCCGTGAGTTGCAACACGTCGCTTGAAAAGTCGGGCAGCTTCGAAAAGATTTGCCGTACCCGCATAGGCAGCCCCTACGTAATCGCCGGCATGGAAAGCCTGGTGGACAGTGCCGACCCTGCCGTAAGTGTCGCCGGTTACGAGGCCAACGGAGGGTTCTTGCTGCAGACGGATTTGACCCGTGAATTTGCGGAACGTGACAGCAGCGGTAACGAGACGCGGGTGACCCGCACCCTGCCGGCACTCCCCACCCGTGACGCCCTGCTCCCCATGCTTGCCGTGATGGTGCGTGTCCGGGAAGAGCGGATGTGCGTGGTGGACCTGCTGAAAAAACTCCCCAAGCGCTTTACGCTCAGCGACCGCCTCAAGGAATTCCCGACGGAAACCTCTAAGGCAAAGCTAGCCGAAATCCGCGAGCAGAAACTGGGCAAGAAACTTTTTGGCGCCCTTACGGCAAAGCCTAGCCGTTTTGCAAAGCCCGATGCAAACGGCAACATGCCTGCACCCTTCCACGGCGATATCGTCTCCATCGACGAGACCGACGGTTACCGCATGGAATTCGATTCCGGCGATATCGTGCACCTGCGGCCCAGCGGAAACGCTCCGGAGTTTCGTTGCTACGTAGAAACCGGCGATAAGGAGCGCTCCGCGGAACTCCTGGCCGGTTGCATGAAGATTATGGAAGGCTGGCGGAAATAATTTGGATGGTTAGTCTCCTACTGGGGCAAGAGGCATGACAACACTATATTTTCCGTTATTGCATTGATACATGCAATCGCTTGCGCTCCAGATGCTCACAAAGAGGGTTTGAACTTTCCCATTATCGCTGTTGCAGCTGAAACCGTTGATGGGGTGGGTTGAACAGCTATAGTTGGGGCGCTGGCAGCTGCTACCGGGAGGGCAGTTGTCGATGGTTCTCTTGTAGTTCCAGTATTTGTCTTCGGTGCAGATAAGGTTTATTTCATTGACGGTTATTTCTTTACCCGATGTCTGGCAGGGGTCTCCGATAACGGCTGGAATCCATTTTTTGTTGACGCATACGACATTGTCTCCGGTGACACAGTCAATGGCCCTTTCGTCGTCTTTGCAGGAGCCGCCATCAACGTCTGTAATGTGCTGGCATATTTCTTCGCCGCTGGAACTGCTGTTGTCGGAGGCGGAACTATTGACGCAATACTCCGTCAACCCCTTGTTGCAGAGCTGTGTTGCGGAATAGCACTCCAGAGTGAGGGCCTGGCAGGTTACGGCCATAGACGAACTGGAATTGTCGTCAAGGGATGCCGACGATTCGTCCATTGATGTGGAACTACCTTCGCCCTCGGCGGAACTTTCAGCAGAACTTTCGGGATTGGTAGATTCGCTGGAATCTAGCCCATCGCCGCCGTTGCTTTCAGAGGAGTTTTCCTCGATGTCCGGCCCGTTGACGCTAGCGCTGCTGCTGTCGTCGCAGGCCGTAAGCGTAAAGGCCAGTGCTGCTGCGGCAAACCCGCAAGCGATTTTTAAAAGGCGTTGTTTCATGGCGAGTTTCCTTTTTTAAAGTCTGGTCCAAACGTTGTTGATGCACTGGAAGGTATATCCTTCGACGATCATCTTTGCTCCATCTTTTTCGCAGGGGGCGTTATCGGGCAATATTCCCGCGTCGTCGGTCTTGTTGTTGCTGCAATCCATTCCCGCGTCGCAGGCTCCATGGACAAGCTTTTCTTCTGTCCATTTCCCGTTTTCGCAGAAGTACCGGCTTTCGGAAAAGGAGTCGTTCCTAGGGTCTTCGGGGTTGGTGTACTTGTAGAGAAACCTCGTGTAGCCGTGTACCTCCGGGTCGCAGGGCTCGTCAACCCAGGCGGTATCGAGGCAGAACTGCTTGATGCCGGTCTCAATGCACATCTTGTAGTTGTCGAAACCGCACATGGCCTTGTCGGGATTGCAGTCGTTTACTGGGATCCAGCGATTTTCGATGCACATGTAGATAAGTTCCTTTGCGCAGTCCTGTGCGATGGTGTATTCCGCTTCTTCGCACAGCCATTTTTTTGCAGGGTCCTGCTCGTCGGTGATGTGGAGGCATGTTTCCGCCTGCCCGCCGGAACTGGATTCCGCAACAGAAGAGGAACTTTCTTCAACGGATGCGGAACTTTGCGGATCGACGCAATTGGTGACAAGTCCCTGTTCGTTGTCCGTACAGTTGTTGACGGGACCGCTCCCGCTGTTGGACGAAAGCTCCGTCCCAGACGATAGGGGCTGTGCCGACGATGGCGGGATGCGGGAATCGCTGGACAGTTCCGGATTTTCCTGGACAAAAAGTTCCTCGTCTGAAGGGCCGCTGCTGCTGTCGTCACAGGCGGCAAGGGCAAAGGTGAGCGTAGCCACGGCAAGCCAGCAGCCGAATTTCGTAAATTTCTGGTTCATTTCGTTACTCCTTTTTTATCCCAAACTCAATTGCCGGCGGTGGTACGCGGTGGCGGCAAGTATTCATATTTCCCGTCAAGGCACATGAAATGGCAACCGTCTATCGCTAGCAATTCCCCTCTCAGCTTTTCTTCGTCACAGGAAGTTCCCACAATGGCGTTAAGCCGGCAATCCTCCTTGATTCCTTCGTCTTCGCTATATTCGCTCCATTTACCGTCTTTGCATTGATATGGGACGTACACAAAGCTGGAGTAATCCTCTTCGTCGTCAACAGCGACTCTCACGATGCTACCTTCGGCAAGGCAATCCCCGCCCAGGATAACTAATGCAATATGCCATTCTCCGCCTATGCAGGTATAATCCTGGTAGTTTTTACAGTCCAGTGCCCTTGTACCATCCATGCAGGGCGTAAAGCTTACGTTGTCCCCGTAGATTTCCTTACGGTCAGAAATATGGCTGCATTTTTCTGTGCTCGACGATGAGCGGGGCAGGTCGACACAGTTGACGTCGTTGCCGTTATCGTCGTAACAGTTGCCGAAGTCTCCGCAATAGGTCTGGATTCCCATGTCGCAAAGATCCTGTTCGGTGTAGCCGCATTCGGGAATCAGGGCGTCACAAGTGGGGTAGTCGATTGCGGAACTGGAGCTTCCGTCTTGATTCGCCGAGGAATACCCGTCTCCAGATCCGGAGCTTTCTGCGTCTGCAGAACTTTCGATGTCTAGGCCGCCATTGCCCTTGCCGTTATGGTTGTTGTCGCCTTCTGCCTCGGAGGCAGAAGAGATTTCTTCGGATGGGGGTTCGGTGGCGCTGCTGTCGTCGCAGGCGACAAGCGCAAAGGCGAGTGCCGCCGCGGCAAGTCCGCAACTAAATTTCGTGAATTTCAGTTTCATATCGTTGTTCCTCTTTTTAGTACTGTCTATTCACCCATCCCGTACTAAAGTCCAGGTCGATGCATTTGCCTGCCGGTTTTTCTATTGTCTTCGTTTCCTTGACGATTTCGGCTTCAAGGTTTACATTACTGCAGTAAACAAACAGGAATGCATAGAGTTTTTCTTCTGTCGAATAGCTGCAGCCTTCCATTTCTACAATGGTGACCGTCATGGAGTTTGCACTGACCGACGTCAAGATGTTTGGCCTTCCGTCGCCTGCGACCACCAGCACATAGGCGCTGTAATCTTCAGCACCGTCGGCGCTGCAGGTTCCACCGGCCTTGAGTTCTTCGATTTTGTTCTGGATTGATTTCATCCCTTCTATTTTCTCGTCCGGAAGCTTGTAGATTCCGGGCTTATCGAAGTCCAACGAGGAACTGTTGTTGTCGCCTTCGCTGGTTGAAGGAGCCGTATCGGTCTTGTTCCGGACAACCGTTGCCGCGAGGACAGAATTGTCGTAATGGAGGTCCGGGATTCCGTATTGGGCGATAAAGCTGTTGGGGTCTCTGCCCGAAACGGGAGTGGATGCACTCTGCCCGGGCTTGGAATCGCTTTCTCCGTAAGAACTGGTGGGTTCCTGGGAACTGCTGGAATACTGCGTACTGGAAGCCTCTGCTACAGAACTGGAGGACTTGCCCGCATCGGTGGAAGTTTCAGAACTGGAGGAAATAGAAATGATTTCGGAACTGGACGAGAGCGCATCTTGACCTTCGGCCATTTCATTAGTTTCTTCGGCGGTACCAGCAAGACCGCTCGTGGAATCGGCGCATCCTGTGCCCAAGAAGGCCACAAGGAAAAATAGCGCGAATAAATACAAGAGGAATGGCTTATTCATTTTCGCACTCCTTCACGTTTTTGGTCAAGGGGAAGAGCTGGAGGTTCAGGCGGTACACCTGGTCGATGTTTTTGTCGTCTGCGGCGATGGCGATAATTTGGCGGCGGCATTCGTCCAGTACCTTCACGATGCGTTCGTAACTTTCGCGGGACACTCCCATGGTCACTCCGCTGAAGTTGCGCTGTTCAACAGGCAAATCCAACGCAGGGGTGGCAAGCTTGGACATCTGGCGGTGCATTCCCCTGAGTGCAAGCCGCGTGGCGTCTGGCGTTCCTGTGATGGATGTTTCTGCTTGCACGAAAGCGCTGTTCCCTGCCTTCTTCAGGAGACCCGCTTTGGTGAGGAAGTTCAGACTTTGCTGGACTTCTGCCGCCGAAATTTCGGGGTAGCATTTCTTGGCGATTTCGCCCGGAGTGGCGCCCGGCATCAGGGGCGCAAGTTCACGTACAACGGGGTTCTGCCAGGAATCGTAAAACTCGAACAGGTCGCCTTCTAGCACGCGGACCTTGTGGACCTTGGCAATGGCGAGCATGTTTTCGTAGGCGGCCTTCTTTTTTTCTTCGGTGGCGGCCTGACCGAATACCACCATGGCGCGGAAATATTCCATCTCGAAACCCACGAGACCCATGGCGGCTCCCGTGCGTTCCACGCCGATACGGGAGAGCTTGCTCTTGCCGTCGCAGACTACCTTTATGTAAGAAGACGAGGAGAATCCCGCTATCTTGGAGAATTCGCGCCATGAAAAAACGGAACGGCGCTTGCGCTCCTCGTAGTAGTCCAGCATGTACTGGCGGAAATCGGAATATTCGATTATCGGTTTCATCGTAAATAAATATACGACTATTTTCCCCAAAAGTCAATAGCCTATGCAACAAAATGTTTGTTTTTGTTCAAATTTCACAATTATTTTGCATTATTTTACAAAATTTTCTCGTATATGAAACAGACCGTTTCATAAAAGGAAGTCCCCTACTACTGTAGGAGACACCTCTTTCTGCCATTGTCCACCGGCAAGCTGCTCCTTAAAAGGTCATTCTTTCTTGCGGCCGGCGGAACGCCTCAGCTGGGTGACCAGGAACTTGTAGAATCCTTCGATGTGGGAGTTGTCCTGCTTACCGCGGAGGAGTGTCACCACAATATCGCGCTTGAATTCGATATCGGTAATCTTCAAGAGCTTGATTCTGCGGTTGTCCACCTTACCCCAAGAGAACTCGGGCCAGAATCCCACGCCCAGGCCGCCTGCGATGGCGTCCTTGACCATAAGGGCGTTGTCGCTCTCGAAAATCAGGTGGGCCTGGAAACCAATGCGGTTGCAGTAATCTTCACAAATGGTGTGGAGCTGCTTGGAGCCGTAGAGACCTATAAAGTTGGTGTCGCCCAGTTCATGCAGCGAGATACTGTCGCGCTTCTTGTATTCCGCCGTATTGGGAACGGCGAGGTAGATGTTCTCGGAACAGACAAAAACCTCTTCGTCGGGATTTTCCTGTGGACGGTAATTGGCGAAAGTCTGGATGGAAATGTCGTACAGGGACGATTCCTCTTTCTGCACCAGATAAAAACGGAGCGCCGGAGCGTCTTTCTTGTACTGGATAACCGCATTGGTCACAAAGGAAGAAGCCGCCAGGACCTTGAGGCTCACGGTAATGGCCTGCTTGTCGGACTTGGCGCGAAGGCGGGCGGGCAGGGCCTCGATGTCTTCGTAAAGGGGCTTCACCTTTTTGTAGAAGTAGTCTCCCGCTTCGGTAAGCTTGATGTTACGACCGCTGGACTTGAAAAGCTTGACGCCCAGTTCGTCTTCTAGCTTGTGGATGGCGTGAGTCAATGCAGGCTGCACAATGCACAGGTTCTTGGCGCTCTGGGTCACGTGTTCGGTTCGGGCCACTTCTAGAAAGTACTTGATATGGGTCAGTTCCATAAAAACTCCAATTCATCAAAAATTTTTATAACACAAATATAAACAATAAAATCAGGATACAGAAGGGCAAAATAAGGTTTTTTGGAAAAATCATCAAAAAAAGTGATTAAAAATGAAAAAATTATTTATTAGTCAATATCAAAATCATGTTTTATCTTTGTCACCGAAAACAAAAAAGCCCTAAGGCACCTTCAAAGGAGTTCTCATGAAATCGGTTCTTAAAGCACTTGCCACCACAGCCCTCGTCGCATTCACCGCCGTTGTCTTTACCGCCTGCAACGACAACCGGGACTGCACCTACAACGAGAACGGCCACACTCTCGCCTGCCCCGAGAAGACCTACAAGACCGTAACGCTGGGCGGAAAGACCTGGATGGCCGAAAACCTGGACGTGTTCACTCCGGATTCAAGCGTGTGCTACGCCAACAACCACGACAACTGCAATACGGACGGACGCCTGTACACCTTCGCCTCTGCGACGGGTAACGTATGCCCCACCGGTTGGGCGCTCCCAACCGTAGAAGACTTCAAGGCGGCCTTCGGCGCAAGCGAGCCCGCCGCACTCAAAAACGCCAACGGTTTTAACGCCCTCTTCGCCGGATTCAAGTACTACGATGGAAACTTCGCCGACAAGGGCGTAAGCGCCAGCTTCTGGACAAGCGACAGCTACGACGATTCCAGGGCTTACCTTGTCCGCATTACCGACTCCGGAATCGCCTACGAGCACTTCAACAAGAACATTTTCGCCTCTGTCCGTTGCATCAAGAAATAGCGGTGGCCCTTTGTGACTAGTTACCAGTTGCTATTTTTAAGTTTTTGACACCTCACCCCTCACAGGCACGAAGTGCCGCCCTCATACCCCTAGATCCTAACCCCTATTCCCTAACTATGACCTGGCTTATCAATCTATTCACCCAGCCCTCGGTAGGGCAACAAGTTGTGGCGATTGCCCTCACGGCGGCACTCGGCCTCATGGTCGGAAAAATCAAGGTTAAGGGGATTAGCCTTGGCGGGGCGGGAGCCCTTTTCGTGGGAATATTGCTCGGGCACTTGGGGCTCCGCGTCGAAGGAAATGTACTCCATTTTATCCAGGAATTCGGCCTTATCCTGTTCGTCTATACCATCGGCATGCAGGTGGGTCCCGGATTCATAGATTCCATACGTAGGCACGGGCTGGTGCTGAACATTCTTTCTGTGGGGATTGTGCTGCTGGGCGTTATCGTGACCCTCTGCCTTTACTTCTTTACCAGCATGCACGACAACGTGCCCGTACTTATCGGCATGCTCTGCGGTGCCGTGACCAACACGCCCTCGTTGGGAGCCGCCAATTCCGCATTTGCCGCCGCCGGCGTAGATACTTCCCTGACAGGAATCGGGTATGCAGTGGCCTACCCCTTCGGCGTCATCGGGATTATTCTCGTGATGCTGCTCGTGCGGCTCGTGTTCCGGCAGGACCCCGCCAAGGCGGCAACCGACTATGCCGACGAAATCGCCGCCACCAGCAAGGAAATCGAATCCTGCAGCCTTACGGTAGATAACCAGAACCTGTACGGAATCATGCTGAAAGAAATTCCCGACCTGATTTCTAGCGGTGTGGTGGTGACCCGCCTCTTGAGGGGCGAAAACATCTTTACCCCCAACGGAAAGACCGTCATCGAAAAAGGCGACAAGGTGCACATCGTAGGCATGCCCGAGGCCGTAGCCGCCATGGAAAAGATTATCGGCAAGCGCCTGGACACGCCCATCACCGCCATTCCCGCCAAGAATACGGAACCCATCCAGGTGAGGACCGTACTCGTGACCAACAAGAAAATACTGGGCCGCACCATCGGCTCCTTGGCTCTGGCGGAACGCTTTGGCGTGACCGTAAGTCGCGTGACCCGGAGCGGGTTCAAGTTTACGGGCCGACTGGATTTGCGCATCAAGTTTGCCGACAAGCTGAAAATCGTAGGCCCCGCCTCTGGACTCGACATCGTCGCGAAAAAACTGGGCAACTCCCTCACCGCCCTGGACCATCCCGAAATCCTGCCCGCGTTCTTGGGAATCTTCCTGGGAGTCATCGTAGGAAGCATTCCCTTCGCCATTCCCGGGATGCCTACCCCGCTAAAGCTGGGGCTTGCCGGCGGCCCGCTGATTGTGGCCATCCTCCTAAGCCGCAAGCGCAAGATCGGGCCCCTGAACTTTTTCATGGCCAACAGCGCAAACCTGATGCTCCGCGAGTTCGGCCTTACGCTTTTCCTGAGCTGCGTGGGCCTGAACGCAGGCATCAAATTCTTCGAAGTGCTCCTGAACGGCGACGGGCTCTACTACATGGGGCTTGCGGCTATCATCACCTTTGTCCCGCTCGCCATCATGGCTGCGGTGGGGCACCTGGTCTTCAAGGTGAACTACCTTTCGCTCTGCGGCGTGCTGGCAGGCGCCACCACGGACCCTCCGGCCCTGGCCTTTGCCAACAGCCAGGCGGACAGCGAGGCGGTGAACATCGGGTATGCCTCTGTCTATCCTTTGACCATGCTGCTCCGAATTTTAAGCGGACAGGTGCTGGCCATACTGCTGCTTTCGGCGGTGTAGCTCTTGTAAAACCGGCGAACTACTGTTCCAGTTCCAGCAAGTCCGCCTTTAAAGACTGGTCACCCGGATAGTATTTTTGCGCCAACAGCAATAAACGGCGGGCCTCATCGGTACGCTTTTTTGCCATGGCATCGTAGGCCATGTTCTTGAGACCATAAATGGCTTCGGCGTTTCCTTTTTTGGCCGCCAGTTCGTAGGCATATTCAGCACGGTCCAGGAACTTGGTGTCGTAGGCCAGGTTCCCGAGGAAAATGGCGGCATCGGAAAAGTCCGGCTTGATTTGCAGGATGTTGTTCAGAATGTCCATGGCCACAAAGGGCTTGTTATCTTCGGCCAAGACATCGGCCAGCTTGTACATGACATTCACGTCGTCAGGGCGCACGCCCAAGGCCTCGCGGTAATGACCCGCACTCTGCTCATACTGTTTGTTCATGCGGAAAACATCCCCCAGATAGACCAGAAAATCCACCTCTTCGGGGTGTGCCGTGTAGCCCTTGCGGACAATTTCTACAGCCCGGTCGTAATCGTCCATGGCGATGTTCGCCTCCGAAAGCTGATAGACGATGCTCAGGTCGTCAGGGTCCAGCTGGTAGGCCTTTTCTACCGAACGGAGCGCCCCCACCTTGTCGCCTACCTTGCTGTAGGCCTCCCCCAGGTAGAGCCATCCCGAAATGTTGTTCGGCTCCAGTTTCAACACCCTGTGGTAAGCGGCAATACATTCGGGATACTGCTTCAGACGGAAATAGACGCTGGCCATGTTGAACAGCGCAGGCGAAAACGCCCCGTCTGAAAAATCCACCGCCTTGCGGTAGGCTGCCGCCGCCTCGGGATATTTTTCCATCTGGTAATAACTGTTGGCAATATTGAAACTTGTGGCCGTGGGATCGGCACCGCGTTCTTCGGCCTTGTGGTATAGGATGATGGCCTGGTTGAATTTTCCGTTACGGTAAAGGGCGTTGGCGCGTTCCAGCAGGTCGTAAGAAGACTGCGCAGCAAAAGCGGGAATGGCAAAAAATATGATGATATAAGACAGAAGCGAGAGCCGCGACAAACCATGTTTGCCGTTACTCATACCCCAAAGCTCGCGAACGCGAGCGACCTCATAGCTCATACCACTAATCCCTAAACTTCACCTCGAAAGGTTGTTCCATTCCGCAAAACGCCACCGCCTTGCCGTCTTTTTCTGCAGGGGCAAAAGTCATGCGGCTAAGAGCCTCGCGACCGGCGGCGGCAAGCCCAGAACCTGCAGGAGATTCCTCGATAACGCGGATATCATAGGCGCGCCCGCCCACATCTACACAAAAACTCAGGCGAAGCGTAGCGTCGATTTCCCGGTCCCGAATTTGCTGTGGCACCTGGAAATCGGGCATGGATTTGCTTTCGGGTTTTTTATCTACATCGCCCTTTTCGCTGGACATGGCGCCCCCGCGAAAATCCGCTACCAGTTCCTCGTTAATGGCTGCCCCTGCCGTCCCCGAAGCCACCCCCAGGTTCATGGCAAGACGCGGGCCCGCCTTGGGCGTGCGGGAGGAGGTCTTTTGCCGCTCCGGCTTGCGGGAAGGCTTTTTCTTTTCCACCTTCTTTTCCATTTCTTCCACCTTCTTTACGGAGACTTCCGTCTTGGTGTACTTTTTTTCGTGGAAGATTTTTCCGGTCAGAAACATGTTGGCAAGAGTCACGGAAAATACCAGCAGCAGGCTACAAAGCACCGCCGCCAGGAGAAGCAGAGACCGCTTGATTATTTTCCTTAGAATCTTACGCATTGTAGTTATGAGTTATGAGTTATGAGTTGTGAGTTGTGAGTTGTGAGTTCTTGCAGATCCTTGCGTTGTTTCGACAACGCTCAGCACAGGCCGCGAGGATGACACATTCACACTCATCTCACATTTCACATTACACATCGAAACTATTCCGCTTGGGCCGCGATGGACACCTTCTTGACTCCGGCCAGATTGCACATATCAATGACCTGCACCAGCACGCCCGTTTCTGCACCCTTGTCGGCAATGACCACAGCCTCCCTGTCGGGATTTTTTGAGAGGGACTGTTTCAAAATATCCTGCAGGCTTGCCAAGTCCACCTGGCGTTCGTTCATGTGGATGGTTCCTTCGCGGGTAATGGCGATGAGCAGGTTTTCCTTTTCCAGTTGGCTTGCCGTCTGGGCCTGTGGCTTGGTCACATCCACGCCGGTTTCGCGGGTAAAGGACGACGTGACCACAAAAAAGATAAGCAAGATGAACACGATGTCCATCAGGGGGCCCATCTCGATGCCCATATCCTTTTTCTTTCTGCTCGGCAGGTTGAATTCCATAATTACCCTACAAAATAATTGTCAATAATCGTGGCCCCGAGTTTCAGGTCCTGGGTCAAAATTTCTACACGTTCATCCAGGCGCTGTTTCAGCAAGGTCAAGGGGAACGCCACCAGGAGCCCGCTCTGGGTAGAAATAAGGGCTTCCGAAATTCCGTCGGCCATAAGGACCGGGTTCTGGTTTCCGTACAGGGTAATCACCTCGAAGGTGGAGACCATGCCCGTCACCGTTCCCAAAAGGCCTAGCAGCGGGGCCGCCGCCGCCATTACCGCCACGATGTGGCTTCCCTTTTCCATGTGACGCAACGTCCCCAGCATGCGCACCTGCATAATGTTGCGGAATCCTTCGGGATTCTTTTGCGCATGTTCAATGGCGTAACGGAGTTCGCTGGCCAAAATTCCACGGCGTTTTTCCAACCGGGACATGGCCTTTTCGACACCGCCTTCATTCAGGTCGTGACGCAGGTTCTTGATGACCTTCTGGACATCTTGCCTAAAAAAGTCAGAGCCGATACGGAACCAGCTGTAAAACAGGTAGTAGAATCCGACAGTTCCCACCAGCAGAATGGGGAGCATCACCACGCCACCGGCCTGGTACGTGCTTTTCAGGGATTCAATGAATACGTAGAAGGAATTGCTCATTTTTCCTTGTCGAAAATCCTGTTCAGTAGGGCCATGCTCTGCATGTAAAGTTCGCTGGTGACCTTCTCGATTTTTTCACTCAGAAGCCCGTGGATGATCATCACGGGAATGGCGATGACAAGGCCCGTTTCCGTAGTGACCAGGGCTTCGGAGATACCACCGGCAAGCACGCGGGCGTCGTTGGTACCTACCTCGGTGATGACGGTGAACAAGGTGATAATACCCGTCACCGTTCCCAAAAGTCCAAGAAGCGGAGCGATGGTACCCATGGCGGCCAAGAGTCCCATGCGGCGTTCCAGTTTAGGTTGCTCCCGAAGCAGGGCCTCTTGCAAGGAACGTTCCGCATTTTCACGAGTGTCGTTCGCCTTGTTGAGCACCGCAAAAAGAACCATGGCAAGACTCGTGCCGCGCTGCAGGCACAGGTTGGCGGCCTCCTCGTAACGGGTGTTCTGAACAAGCATGTTCAAGCGAGTCATGAAACGCTTGCCCAAGTGTCCGCGGTACATGAGCACAATAAAGCGCTCCGCTGCCAGGAGCAGCGCAAAGAACGCCACCAAGAAAAGCGGATACATCACGATACCGCCCTTCTTGAACCATTCCGCAAACTGCGTCTTGAGCGATTCGTCGCCCTTGTTGCTAATAGAATTCTTGATTGCCTTGTTCTGGAGCAAGTCCATCGGGACATCCACCTGGACCGTGTTCGACTTGGAAAGTCCCGAATAGACGTTGTTGATGGCCCCGCGAATCGATTCCGCCATGTCGGCAGGAAGCGTGGCATTCCATTCGTAGCGCTTGCCCTGCAAGGCGCCCGTCCGCAGAAGCGCCTGAATTTCACCGTTGTCCGTGGCCGCCTCGCCCAGGAACACCGTCCCGAGACGCATGCGGTAAACCTCCACATCGGTGCGGCTCCCTACCTGGGACTTTTCAGGACCGAAAGACTGGGTGTAGGTCATCTCGTGTCGGGCGAGCAGATCGTTCAGATAATACCTCAGGGCAGGCAAGGTGTTCGGCTTTTTCTTTGCCATTTCCCGCTGGGCCTTGTTCAGGGAAAGGAGTCTCTCCCCCATGCCCACGGGGTAATCTCCCGTAATCTCGTCCAGGGACTTGTCTATGGAAAGTCTCACCTGGGTATTAAAAGCCTCGAAGGCATCTTCTTCGGCCTTGGCCGTTTCTTCAGCTTCGGCGGTAACATCCTTGCTGGCCTGGACTTCTTCGCTTATGCGGCCCAGATCCGTAGAGAGCTTCGTGTAGCGACCGTCCAGTTCGCGGGTCTCCACCTGATGTTCCTCGGTCAGCTGGGATTCGGCATAACGCTTGCTCCAGTGGGCCGCTTCCAGTTTTTCAAGAGAGTCGGCTTTTTGCAAGCGGATACGGGCAAGGCTTTCGATTTCGCGCTGGAGGTTCTGGATTTCTACTTGCTTCAAAGAATCCTGGATGCGGGCCTGCTCTTCGGCGTCCTTCTTTTTTGCACCCCAAGAGAGGTTTGGCATAATAAACAACAGGAATAGAGCCATCATTGTTCTTGACAGCCATTCCGAATTCCGAATTCCGAATTCCGAATTCATCTCTCGCCTCCTACCACAGAAAGGGTGACAGGCATGGCGATAATCTGGGGCGGTTTCTTGGCCAGTTTCACGTCTATCGCGTAGCGGATAATTTCACGTTCCCACAGTTCCAGGTTTTCGTTCCACTCGTAGGTGATTTTTCCCTTGCTTGCACGGCGTACCAGGCTCCCGTAAACAGTTCCGTTTTCATCGCTATAGACCATCCACTGGTTGCCAATCCGCAGAATCTGGGCGTTAATCAATTCGCCGTTCTTGCGGGTAAGGGGCGCGTTCACAATGGCCACCTCGTCGCCGAACTTGATTTCTTGCTGGATAACCGCCTTGATACGGGAAAAACTTTCTTCTTCGGCGGCGCTCCCGCTTTCAATGTCGCGAGCGAGTGAGCGGACCCGTTCCAGCCTGGCATCCCGTTCCCAAGGCACCGTCATGGTCACCTGCCGTTCCAGCTGCTTGCATATAGAAAGCATGGCCGAACGCAAGGCCTTGCGCTTGGCTGCCACATTGTCGTTTCGGTTCTTGGCGTGGGCCTGTTTCTGCCGTTCTTCTTGAAGCTGAGCGGCCACGCCCCGGATTTTCACGTTCAGGCTGTCAATTTCGGCACGGCGACGCTCCGAATCTTCGCTGTAGCGGGCCTGCAACTTCTTGTAGCGTGCATCGTCCGCCCTAAGCAGGGAATCCGTAGAGGCAATCTGCCGGGTCAGCTTCTGGATTTCGGAATTCAGCTTTTCCTTTTGCTGTTTCAGGTCTCGGATTTCCGAATCGTAATCGGCAAGGGCCAATCCCGAAAGGAACAGCACCAAAAGGACAAAGGGCAAAAATTTCAATCTTGTCATATTCTTCTGTGTTAAGTTGCACCAAAATTACATATTTAAAACACCGGAAGACCTTGAAAGTGTTACCACGATTGCGAAAAAAAGGCCCTTTTGGAAAAACCACATTAAAAGTAACCCGTCGGCATATTAGCCGGCGGGTTTTGTTTCGAAACTAGACTATTATTTAGGCTTCATCGCCGCAGGCGGCTAGTGCCGCGAACCCGAACATCACGGCAAAGATTGCCGCGCCTCTAACGAGGCTTGCAATGACATTGGATGTTTTCTTGAAATTCATAGACCGCTCTTTTAATTTTTTCCGAATTTTGGTTAATCCTTAATGCAGCGGACGGAAAAACCATAAAGTTTCATACCGTCATCAAAATCCGCATCGTTATCGTTGTGGTCTAGCCCCACAAAAAGGGCAAACTTTTCATCATCCTCTGTCGAGGTCCAAAGGTCAGCATAATAGGTTTCATAGCTACAATCACCGAAATTTCCTCTAAAACCAGCAGGAAGAATTTCCAAAGAAGACGTTTTCGCTCCGTTGCCACCATTGGCCCACCCACTTGAAGACTTGAGTGTAAATCCAGCATTTTTTGAGCTGCCTACAGCGGAAAACAACGTTTCCCACTCATCTCTTGTGGGCAAATGCCAACCTTTCGGGCAAATTCCACGCACAGGGTATTTGGGTTTGCATGATTTTCCATACCCGCAATCCTTTCCATTCGTAGAAAATTCCGCTATACTGTCCATGGCGGCACTCCACAAATAAAGGCGACCATACTTTTCGCAATACTTGGTTGAGTCATTGTAGCAAAAACTGGAACTATCAAGAGAACTCGTCTTTCCCATAAAACGGTAATTCAGGTTCTCGGCCATCCAAGTTTGCGAACCGATAGAAACGGTCTTATAAATCTGACCATCACGGTCGTCCTCTAGCGAATCCATAACGATTGAAGAAGTGTCAACAAGCCCGTCATCACCGCCAAAGTCCGAAACCCATTGACCATCTTCACACATAAAAGTATCAAAGATGGAATCACGTTTTACCTTAAAAGTTACACCTTCATTCTTGTCATTGCATTCAATGGCTCCATTTTCATTTACAGCAATCACATCGTCACTGGAGTTGCTGCTGGAATCGTCGCCGCAGGCGGCTAGTGCTGCGAACCCGAACATCACGGCAAAGATTGCCGCGCCTCTAACGAGGCTCGCAATGACATTGGATGTTTTCTTGAAATTCATGGAAATCATTCTTATTCCTCTATAGCAAAAATTTTACCGGCAAGGGCCTTGAGGAGTGCCTTCGAAAGGGTTGGCTTATTGGTCAACTTGCCCGTATCCACGTCCTTCTTTTCTCCGTCCATGTCAAAGGCCAGGGTGGCCCCATTGTCGGTAACGTCCATTTTGACCTTCGCTCCCATGACAATGGGAACATTCACGTCGTCGTGTCCTGCAGGGAACCCGCACAGGACCGGGATGTTGTATTTTTTCAGGTACTTGGAAAGCATTTCTTCGGTAGTTTCATAATTCAGGTCCGTCCCGGAATCCACAAATTCACCGAGAATAACGCCCTTCACGTTTTCCATGACGCCGTGGAGTTCCAGGGCGTTGAACATGCGGTCGATGTTGTGCAGGGATTCGCCCACTTCTTCCATGAACAAGATGATTCCGTCGCCAGAGAATACGTCGATGTCGCTGGCGCCCACCAGCGGAACGAATGTGGCCATGTTGCCGCCCACGAGAATCCCTTCGGCTTTTCCCTTCTGGTTATACTTGTGCTTCGGGACCTTATAGGTAGGCACGGTGCCCTTGAGCAGGTCCCGCAAGAGGGTGCTGTTGTCGTCCTTGCCGCGGGTCTTTCCGATAAACGAGCTCATGGTGCCGTGGATGCTCATGACGCCTGCCCTGGTTTCCATGGCATGCAGGGTGGTAATGTCGCTGAACCCGATGAGCCACTTGGGATTGTCCGTCACCAGCTTCATGTCGATAAGGTCCACCAGCTGGATGGTGCCGTAGCCGCCACGGTTGCTCAAGATGGCCTTGATGCTTGTGTCCTTGAGGGCTTCGATGAAGTCGTCGGCCCGCTCCTGGGCGGTGCCTGCATACTTGCCCGCGTCCAGCTTGCCCACGTTCTTGCCGATAACGGGTTCAAAGCCCCATTCCTTCAAGATGGCCGCCGTGTTCTGGATGTTCGAATCGGGAGTGGAGTAGGAGGGCGAAAGGAGTGCCACCTTGTCGCCTTTTTTGAGGAAGGCAGGGGCCGTGCATTCGGCAAGGGGACCTGCATTGGACTGGTCCGAACCGCTGCTGGAGCTGTCGTCGCCGCAACCGACAAAAGATGCTACGGAAAAGGCAAAAGCCAGAGTGAATACGATGGATTTTTTAAAGGGAAAAATAATCATGGTGTAAATATACATATTTGAGTAAAAAAACTAGCTTCTGCTCCACAGGATGCAATAGGCCTGCGTCCTTGCCGCAAAACGTTCCGTCTCTAGCAATTGGCGCACTTCTTCTTTGCTGTACCAGGCCGCATCGATTTCTTCACGCTCGGAATCGCTGGGCCTGATTTCACCACCGGCTACACCGACCACAACCACGTTCAACTCGTTGGCAAAGCCGATGGCGGAATAACTTTCTTTCCAGGTTTCGTCTATGCGCAAAAGGGTTAGACCCGTCTCTTCCCACAGTTCACGTGCAGCGGCCTGTTCTACCGTTTCGCCCTCGTCTATGAGCCCCGCAGGGAAATTCACCACCTGCTCCCCCACCGCCATGCGGAATTCCTTGCACAGCAGCAGTTTTTCGCCGGACTCGTCGTGCATTATCAAGACCACAGCGTTATTTTTGTGGCGCCGCAGGTCTTCGATACTCTTGACGTTCGGTTCACGGCTGATCATCTCGTAGGTAACCGGCTTGCCGCTTGCCGTTTCGTAATGGAGGTCATAACGGGTAATGAACTTTCCGGAATGGATTTTTTCGATACTCTTGAACTTCATTTTTCAATCACGCCGTTAACGACTAGTCTTCCAAGAAATACTGCACGTTGGTGACCACACGAACCTTCTTGACAAAGGGCGTATTTTCGTCACGGTCCTCGATAGAGAACAGCCCCTGGGTTGCCGTCTTGATTTTGCCCAGCTTGCTCCTGGAATCCTTGGCGAATTTTTCGGCAGCTGCACGGGCGTCCTTGTTGGCCTCTTCAATCATTTCGGGCTTGATGGCGTTGAGCCCGTTAAAGCTGTAAATCTTGCGGTAACGGAAATCCCCTTCGCTAAAGGCGATTCCTTGTTTCAAGAGCTCGCCCTGCTTGCCCATGAGTTCGCGAACCTTGTCCACATTCTTGGAGGCAACCGTAAGCGACATGGTCACCACATAGCGGAAGGGGCGTTTTTCACTGGTATACAGTTCGCTCTGGGTATCCATAATATCGGGAGACGCCTTGGTGATTTCTTCTTGGACGACCCCGTTGTCCAAAAGGAACTTCTCCAGGGCTAAAGTCTTGGCCTGGACCGTCTCGTACAGGGCCGAAAGGTCGTTGCCCGCTTCCTTGAACACGATAGGCCATATTACGTAGTCGGCTGGAACTTCACGTTCGGCAAGGCCCCGCACAACAACCACACGGTCCCGGTCCTTCACGTGAATCATGGCGCAATAGAGGAAAGCGCCCAGCCCAAGAATGGCGACGGCGAGCACAACGGCTTCTTTGAGTCTCGACTGCATAGCAGGCCTCCTGTTATTAAATGCTCATCCTTCCATAAAATACAAAAAAAGAAACTCCCCGCATAGCCGTTTCGATACGGCAAAATGCAGCCAATCCATCCATTTTCACCAAACAATCAGGATTAGTTATTAATTTAATGAAAATTATGCATTTGACTTTATCTTCTCTAGCATCGCACGGCCTAACTTTGTGTCCCGCAGCGAAAGGGGCGGTATCATTCACCTCGCCCTACCCGCTTATCCGCCTTTTGCCGGTGGTGTCGCCGACATCCGCGGTTTCGGCGGCTGGGACCAGGTGTAGTCCGCCTACCAGTTCTTGCAAACCGCAGGCTTGTCCTGCTTACAGATCAACTCCACCTCCCTCGCCAAGACGGGGGATTTTTGTTCTTCTATGTAGTAGCGGCTTACCAGGGCGGATTTACACTGGGGGAACCTCCCGTAATCCCAGTCCCTGTCGGCGCACCATTCCCAGAAATACTCCAGGCAGTCGTTCTTTTCGGTGCTTTCCAGGCAGTCCTTCTTGAGGGCCGAACAGTCCGCAATCTTGTTGCTTTCGAAGTTGCCTGCCACGCAGTAGCGCTTGAGGCCGTCGGCGTAGGCGTTTGACTTGTCCTTGGCATCAATCGTATCGGGCAGGAACACGGACCACTTGGTAGTATCCAGCATCATGGCGGCCTTGACCAGGGAGGGGTAGCAGGTTTCGTTCACCAGGTAGTCGCCTTCCGCAAAATAGGCTCCAGCCTTCGAATTGGCCGTAACCAAATCTGTGCCGCCGGCTGTCGAATCTCCATAGGGCATTCCAGAGCAATAGACATCCTGGTACAGCCTGCAGGCCCTGTTTTTCCAGCCCTCCTTGTCGTCGGGGTCGTCACCCGCCTGCTTGCAGGAGGCGCTCCTGATGTATTCAAATTCCAGGTAGTCATCGCCCTTGATTTTTACGGGAATATCCATCCGTTTCATGCCCGAAAAAACGCCCATGCCGTTTTCGATGTTGGACACGGGAACCACCCGGGGGTCTTCCAGAGCTTCCAAAACATAGTCCTCGTAATCCATGTACGCACTGTCAGTGGCATAAAAATGGAGCATCGATTCCCCTATGGGGAAAGAGAGGTTCGACACGAAAATGGTGTCGGCGCTGTTGTAGCCACCGATGGTCCAGTTGTCGTTGTACCCCAGCCTCTTGGTGTTTTCAAGGCTGTTGCTCAGGGAGAAAACAAAGCCGGCGGAATCTTCGTCTGCGAAGCTAGAAAGCATCTTGTGGATGGTGGTGTTCATGGATTCGCCACCGTTCACGTTGTCGTAGGTCAGTGTCACCAGCACGCCGCCCAAATCCTTGTCGTGTTCCGTGTAGAACTTGAAGATATCCATGTCCCTGGGGAAAGTCAAGAAATTCGTTTCAAATCCCTTGCCGTTCAAGGCCACATCCTTGGTCTTGCCGTCTTGCTGGGGAATTTTCACCTTCTTGACGGAGAATTTCTTGGGGATAGTAGCAACGGCCGTATAGGTGGTAGAAACCTTTTCGCCGGAACTGTCCCACTTAAAAAACGCCTCCATCTTGTAGGAATTGCCAGCCTTGCCCACAAGGCCCGACGACGAATCCGCCACGAAACAGTTGGGCATGCCCTTTTCGGGGACAAGTTGCACAGAGGCAGATTTTGCCGTGGTGTCGAGGACGGTCACCTTGGCGCTGTCATAGAACGCGAAGTTTTCTGCCGAGGATTCTTCCAGTTCATACATCTTGGAAAAACAGATTCGCGGGGACTCGCCCTCTATAATGTATCCGTAGGTGTAAACGCCTGCATAGATTTCCGTGGTGTGGGGGTAGTATTCCCAGGGCCCATGAAAATCCCCGCAGGCTGTGAGAAGAAGGCCAGCAGCGAGGCACGAGGCTCGAGCTATGAGGTATAAGGCACAATGTAAAGCGGAACGCTTAACATTTACCCCACGCCTCAAAGTGGCGAAGCCACGACCTCGCACCCCATACCTAAAAATAATACTCATAACTCAGCATAATCGGTAAAAAGGGAAACTGGTATATTTCGTTGTATTCAGGCGGGTTCTCGCGGGTATCGTAGAAGGAGTAGAACATGTTGTCGTGGTTGGTCAGGTTGATGATGGTCCAGCTGAAATTCCACTTGTTTTCGCGACCGATATCGATGACCTTCACATCTACGCGGAAATAGTCGGTTTGCCTCTCCGCATTTCGGCTTCCCTGCACCACCACGATGTTGTCGGAATAATTCCTGTTTCCCAAATCTTCCCGGTAGAAATACCCCTTGTATCCCGTGATGGGCATGCCCGCAGAATACTTGAGGGCAATGGAGGAGCGGAAATAGCGGCCCTTGACCGGGTGCTTTTTCAGGGCGTCCTCGTCGCCCTTCCAGTTGATGCCCGCATCCAGCTTCAGGGCGTAGGGCTGATGCCAGCTGGGGTAATAGGCCTTGGTGCCGTCGTCGGAGCGGATAACGCTTATGCTCTGGCTCCAGTTGATTCCGCCAAACCACCAGCCCCTATCCTTGCGAAGCGAAAGTTCGTAACCGAAAGAATAGCCGGACGCCGTGCCGAAATAATCCGCCATGACCATGCTTTGGGAATTGGCAGAGGCCTCGCTGTCGTCTTCGGTGGAGTCCGAATCCATGGCAAATGTCTTGAGGTCGCTCTGGGTCTTGTAATAGAGCCCGACGGTGGCGTCGTAGCCGTCGAACAAATTCCTGTGGCTGTATTCCGTGGCAAACAGCCACGACGAAGCGGGTTTCATCTGCTTGCCGTAATTGTCCGTAGTGGCCGGGTAGTAAAACTCGTTCAAGGTTTCCTGATCGCTGAACATGATGGAATTCAAGTATTGCAAATAGTAACCACCATAAAATTCAACCGTCTTGGTTTCGTCCAGGTTCACAGTCAAGGACGCCCTGGGTTCTACGCCAAAATGCTTGGCCGCCGTCTGATAGTTGAATCGCGCACCGTACTGCAACAAGTAATCTGGAGTAACCTTCCAGGCATCTTGCAGGTAGGCCACATGGTGGAACGGTCTCTGCTTGTCTTCCAGCTTGGTGTCGGAAACCCGTTCGCCAAGGCGGTCGTAAGTATATTCCAGTTCGTAACCGCCGGTTATCACGTGGTCCTTGACGCCGCGGTAGTTGAGCCACTGCTTGCCCGAAAAGGTCATCAGGTTCATGCTGATGGACATCAGGTCCGATATTTCCATGTTCTGGTAAAAACGGCTGAAAGCGTATGTGGAATTGTAATCCCAGTTGCCGTTAAAACGATGATATATCCCGAGAGGAATCGCTACGTTCCCCCAGTCCACGTAAAGGGGGTCAAAGGACAGTTCGTCCTTGCCGACATAAAAGCTGAACTTGAAGCGTGTATCGTCCGTCAAATTGTACAGAAACGTTCCCTGCAGGTCCGTAAACTCGTAGTCCAAATCCAGGTCCAGAAGCCCGATGGCGTTGCACAGGTCCAGCACATAGCCGATGTAGGTGGTGCGCCCCGCCACCACCCAACGGGCGGGGCCCTGATGGCCTTCGGTATGGAGCTGGGCGGCGAAAGTGCTTATCTTGATACTGCTCTTGCTGAACCATTCATCGACGGTGTCTTGCCCGCCCGCGCGGCCGTCCATCTTGAGTACCGAACTCAGGCGGTTGCCGTATTGGGCCGGAAAACCACTCTTGTAGAACTTCACATCGTCGATACCTTCTACCAGGAAGGTGCTGAACAGACCGAAGAAATGGACTGGAGAATAGACCACGGCGTTGTCGAACAGAAACAGGTTCTGGTCCGCGGCGCCGCCTCGAACGTAAATCTTGGAACTGAAATCGGAACTGGCGACCACTCCCGGGAGAGCCTGGATACTCTTGATGACGTCGGCCTCGGCGAGGCTCGGCATGCGCTTGATGGACTTGGCCGACACCACGGACTCGCCGGGGCTGCGCTTGGGGCGGCGCCGCAGCTGCACCACCACCTTCTTGAGTTCGGTGACCTTGCCATTGTTGCCTGCGGCAAGGAGGGAATCGACGTTCATGTCTTTAGACTGCGTAGAATCAGGTCCCTGAGCTTGCCGAAGGGCCGATAACGGAACTGAGGTTGGTTCGGCAGGCTCACCAACCTTAACAGAATCACCCAAAGCAAAACCGTCGCCCAGGGCCTGGGAAAAGGCGCGTTCTGCACCGACATACTTGAGTTCGTAACATTTTTCCTTCTCGGCACCAGCCGTGTCGGAATTGGTGACGCAGATATTCCAGAGGGTGTCTTCGGGGAGAACCACGCTGAAGGGCGTGCCCACGGTGGTCTGGAGCGCCTCGCCGGACTCGAGAATTTCAACGTTGAGCTTTTCGCCCGCGGCAAAGGAACTGTCCTGCACCACGCCGTTGAAGACGATGCCCACGACCTTGGCGGAATCTGCGGTAGCGTCGCCCGGCTCCTGCGCAAAAGCAAGAGAGGCCGCCAGGGAGGCAATCAAAGCAATTGTACCAATAAAAAATTTCAAACAAATTCCCGCGTTCAGGTAAACTGCACCTTAACAAAAATAGCAAACGGGGGCACCGAAGTATCCCCCGCCAAGTTCTAGAACCTTCCGACGGTAATGCCGGCGTAGAATCCGGGCCAGAAGCGGAATTTATCCCCTTCGTGGCCAAAGTCGTCGTGGTATTCCGCCAGCGGCTTAAGCCAAAGCTTATCTCCTGTGATTTCTTGAGCAAAGTTGAACGAACCGCCTACCGAAAGCCCGAAGAAGGGGAATACTTGAGTCGTGTAACCCAGGCGCAGACGATGATGGAAATTGACATCGTCGCCGTCGCGGTATTCAAATCCCGAAAAATGCGAATCAAGACCATGCCTGTTTTGTGCAGCCAGGAACATGTATTCCAAATCAAAGTGACTGCCGTATTTACCGAACTGCGTTCCAAGGCCGATACCGGTTTCATTAACATCGCTGAATTCCTTGAACCCCGTTCCCTTTTCAATCAGGCGGGCCCCTTCAAGGGCGGTGTAGAGGTAGGCCGTACCCATGTGGAGGGAAACGCCCAGGGCGCCCATTTCGTTGAGTGAGCCCGTGACGCTCCACACGCCGTTACCCACGATATTGATGAGGCCCACGGGAGTCTTTTCGCAGTGGCCGCAGATGTTCAGGATGCCCACCTGGCGGCCGTCGGCACGACCCGCGATGTTCAGCACAGAAACCTGAGCCCCGTTGAGCTTGCCCGCCACGTTCATGGCGGCTGCCACCTGCACGTCAGATTCCTTGGCCGCGTTCAAGGCGGCAGTGACCTGCACACCGGATTTCTTTGCCGCATTCAGGGCGGCAGATGCCTGCACATCGGATTCTCTCGCGATGTTCGCCGCAGCAGTAACTTGGGCATGGGTTTCCTTGGCCACGTTCAGGGCCGCAGAAATCTGGGCCTTGGTTTCACGGGCGTAGTTGATAGCGGGGGCAACCTGCACGCCGTTTAGGGAATCGCTAGCCACGTTCATGGTGGCCGAGGCCTGCACTCCCGAAGAATTCTCCTTGGCCACGTTGATCACGGGAGACACCTGGATTCCGTCAAAGGAACCCGCATAGTTCATGACGCTCGAAACCTGCGCCCCTTCGTAATGCTCCTTCGCGCCGTTGAACACCGCCGTAAGTTGCAGGCCGTGCATTTCCTTGCGGGCGATGTTTGCAAAGATGCTGATTTGCGAGCCCAGCATATAGCTGTCGGTACGGGTCACGAACAGGCCCATCTGCAGGCCCTTGCGGGATTCGCGGTCCTTGTCCACCAAGTTGAAGGTCACCCGGAATTTTCCGTTGTGGTCCAGGGAATCCAGGGAACAGGCGGTAGTATCGCCGGAGGCGCAGTCCCCGCGGCGGGCGATTTCGCCCCGGAGGGTGGTCTTTTCGGCTACGATGGCACTGAACTGTTTTTGCGTCAGCTGGGCACGGTAATTGTCCTGCAGGGTGACGCTCGCCTCCTTATATTCGGCGGGCCTTTCCAGACGCACGCTGTACTTGCCAGCGGCAAGCCCCAGGTTGATGGGCCGCCCTGCCTTCTTGTAAAGCTCCGCCACCAGCTCGCCCCGTTCGTCACGGATGAACAGGCGGCCCTCTACGTCTTCGCCGATGTCGAGACCAGCGTTCATGCTGCGCAAATCCGTCATCACCACATCGCCAGTACCAGCCAGGTTCATGTCCCGGCTGGGGTGCTGGGCGCCACCCATGGTGGCTTCCGTTTTCTGGAGCGTCTCGTTAAAAGCAAACTGGTAAGCTTCCGAAAGGGTCACCTTTCCGTCACCGCTGATATCGCCTGCCCCACGTAGGCCGCTCACCAGGGAGTGGGTAAAGAAGGAACCCTTCAGCCTGTCGCTTTCCTGGCTGGATTCGTCTTGGGTACTGCTGGTGATAAAGGCATAGCCCTTCATGTCGGAACTCTTGTCCACCATAAAGGCGGGAACCGCCACGCCGCCCTTCGCGCGGGTAATGGCTCCCGAACCGCAGGCGTCAATCACCGCAATCTTCACGTCGGCATGGAGGGAATCGATTTTTGAACGGAGCGCCTTCCAGGCGAAGGTCTCCTTGCCCAAGCGAAGGCCCTTTTCGTCGGCATGGCCGCTGTAATAGACCAGCACCTCGTCGCGGCCGCCTGCCGACTTGTTCTTTGCAATCTTCTTGTCCAGTTCGTCAATCTTCTGCTGGAACGCGGCGACGCTGGGCTCTTTCACTTCCACCACATTTCCGGCCTGCACGCCGCCCATTTCCTTCAGCACATTCACGAAGGAGCGGGCATCGCTTGCGGCATAGCGGAGTGTAGGGCGGCCTTCGCCGCCGTAGTTGGCGCTTACGGCCAGCACGTAACGGTTAATCTGAATTTCCTGGGCGGCAGAAACGCCGGAGACCGCAGCCAACAAAACAAGGACAACAACTGAAAATATTTGGAGCGACAAGGAAGCATCCATCTTTTTAATCAAATTCATCATCTTACTTGCCCTCCGTCTTGCGAAGCGTGAGGCTTACCGTTTTCACGCCCTCCTGTTTCAGCGAGGCGTCGATGTCCCCCGCGTTCAACTCGAATTCACTTTTTGAGGTCAAGAAAAAGAACTTCTCGAATTTGGGCGCATTGTCCAGCTTGTAGGCAAAGGGGAGCGTGGTCATCTTGCCAGGCTCCAGTTCCACCGCACGGTTCTCCCGCCCCATGTGCATGGTGATAGTCCCGTTCCCGTCCATGCTGAAAAGCAGACCGAAACATTTTTCGGCAACGGCGTAACGCAGCTGGATTTCGTCGCCCTCCCGAGCCTCCCCAAGATTTTCCATCTGGACGGCACTGTCCCCCGTCTTTTTCCAGACTTCCATACGGGCGTCCATCCCCTTGATGCGCACGCCGTCGTCACCGGAGACGTCGGCCATGGCCACTTCCATAAGCTGTGCACCGTTTACACTGTTCGCCATTTTCGCATTGTTCGCAAGAATCGTGCCGCCCTGTTCCGAAAGGGAACGCTGGCTGAACAGTGCCACCGTCACCACCGCAAGCACCAGGGCCGCGGCGGCGGCAAGTTTCACCAACCTGAAATTCACGCGCACCGTGTTGCCGGCACCCGCATTGGAGCGTCCGGGCATCATGGCAATCTTTTCCGAAAGTTTTTCGAAAGGGAGTCTCTTGAGGATTGCCGCATTGTCTTCACGCAGCATCTTCACGCGACCGGCGAAGATTTCATCTGTCGCCTCCATTTTGCGGATTTCATGCATTTCTTCGGCAGGCAAGTCGCCCGTCAAATATTTTTCCAGTTTCCAGTCGGGAATCATCACTTCACCTCCAGGTTTTTAACTCTTGCCTGCAAGGTGCGTAAACGCTTGCGCACCCCGCTTACCGAAAGCCCCACCATCTCGGCGGTTTCTTCCAGCGTCATACCATCTACATAGTGCAACACCGCAATGGTCCGGGTAGATTCCTGCTCCCGCGAAAAAATTTTCGCCAGTATACCACGGGCCTCGTAGCCTTCCTGCTCGTCGTCTGCGCAGGCGATATTCAGCAACAGCTCGCTGGAATCCACGTCCAGCCCCCTGCGCTTCTTGTCGCGGATGCGGTTCAGACAGAGCCTGGTGGCCGTATTCCACAAAAGACTGCTGGGACTGTTCAGGTTCAGGCGGTCCATGCCAGCAAAAATCCGCAAAAATACGTCCTGCATCAGGTCCGAAGCCTCCGCCTCGTCCTTGAGCAGGGCCATGCAGCGACGGTAAACCATCGGGGCGTAGGCCTCGTACAGTCTAGAAAACGCCATGCGGTCTGCGGAATTTATCCTTTCCATGCCTGTGTAACACTTGTGGAGGTTAAAAGTGTCACCGAAAATGTAAAAAAAGTGGATAGGGGCTAGGATTTAGGATCTAGGGGCTAGGTAATAGGTTTTAGGTGTTAGGGGCGCTGGGGACAAGAAGTGTGCGATATGGAGTGTGAGGTGTGAGGTGTGGGGGAAGTCTCCCCCTGCTTGCAGCCGCTTTGTCCGCGTTCTTCGCCAACTGTCATCCCCGACTTGGTCGGGGATCTCCTCTTCTACCCGCGTCCAAACCGTCTTCCAGCACCCCCTCTCCTAAGGGGACACCCCTTAAAAACCCCGCCTTATCGCAGGGCTTGAACGGTTTAGTCTTTTATGCAACGAATGTAATATTTCATCGTTTCTATGCAATGCCCCAATGAAGAATCGCTCATATAATTATAACAAACATAGAGTGTATAAAAATAATCAGAACCGTCTGATTCATTTGCTTTGACATCCCCATTTCGAGCACCAAAGAGAAGTGAGAAACTTTTCTACATTTCTTCACATGAAATCCATTGAAGTCGTAGCCGGCATCATCATGGACGGCGAAAAAGTTTTCGCCACCCAGCGGGGCTACGGCGACTATAAGGACTTCTGGGAATTCCCGGGCGGTAAAATGGAGCCCGGTGAAACCCCGCAGCAGGCCCTTGCCCGGGAGCTGAAAGAAGAACTCGCCATCGATGTAAACGTGGGCGAATTCCTGTGCACGGTGGAGCACGACTACCCGGCCTTTCACCTGACCATGCACTGCTTTTACTGCACTATCGCGGGCGGAAAGGCTCCAAAGCTTTTGGAACACGAGGCGGCCAGGTGGCTTGCTCCCGCAAAATTGCGCGTTGTGAACTGGCTCCCCGCCGACGTGAAGGTGGTTGAGGCGCTGGAAAAGGCGTAAATTTGTAAATTACGGCCCTGCCATTGACAAAACGTCCATAGAAAATATCCCGAAACTATGGAAAATCCCCCTAAAAGGGGGTATTTTTTTTGCCGGTGATTAAGGATTGTGGGTATGAAACATAAGCTTCTTACTGCTGTTTTGGTATTGGCCGCCATCTCTGAAGCGGCTGTAAACTTAAACGTCAGCTTGGGTGATAGCATCAAGCCGGTGACCCATGTGGCCACGGGTTCGCTCTACGGCCTGACTGAAGATCTTCCGAGCAACATTGAAAGGGACGTGGCTCCCCTCAAGCCTAACGTGTTCCTCGCTCCAGCCCGTAGCGGAAACGGGCGCCAGCAGCGTATCGGTGGCGCGTTCCTGGTGGCGCCTCGAGTGGAAGCGATTGGTGCCAAGGTGCAGATTCGCCTTGCCGACGTATTGCCGGGCTGGCCTTATGGCTTCAAGAGTATGGACCACTGGAAACAGGAAGTGACGTCTGTAATCAACGACAAGCTCGCCTCGAACAACAAGAATTTTGACGGTTACGAAATATGGAACGAACCGGACGGTACCTGGAATAACGAAAACGGAGACTTCAATTCGGTGCTCTGGAAGCAGACCTACCAGCTAATCCGTGAAAAGGACCCGACGGCAAAGATTATCGGACCCTCGTACTCGTACTACAACTCCTCGCGCATGGAGGCGTTCGTGAAGTACTGCTCCCAGAACAACTGCATGCCCGACGTAATCAGCTGGCACCAGTGGGGGAGCGGCAGCTTTGTGGAAGTCGTGGAAAACTACCGCTATCTTGAAAAGAAATACGGTGTTTCTCCGCGCCCCCTCAGCATCAACGAGTATTCCTCTACGGAACACACCGAAGAGGGCTGCCCAGGTCTTTCGATTCCCTTTATTGCCAAATTCGAGCGCCATGGTGTTGAAAGCGCCATGATTTCGTGGTGGTTCGTGCCGCTTCCGGGCCGCCTCGGGAGCTTGCTCACCGAGAATAACGAACGTGGCGGTGGATGGTGGCTGTACAAGTGGTACGGTGACATGAGCGGCTACATGGCAAAGGTTACTCCTCCCAATGACAAGAGCGATGGTGTGGACGGTTTTGCAGCCCTCGATAAAAAGAAGGGCTTTGCAAGCATCGTGCTTGGGGGCAACACCCTGGGCGATATCAATGTGAACATTTCGGGCATCCCCGCTGCTTTTGGAAACAAGGTGAATGTGGCGGTGGAATACGTGGTGTGGGAAAACAAGGACAAGGCGGTTCCTTCGACCACGCCGATATCCAGCAAGGAATACGATGTGAGCGAAGGCAAGATTACGGTGCCGGTGAATATTGCCAACACCAAGTATGGTTACCGCGTGTACGTGACAGCCATTGTCCCTCAGGGCCCGTACAACGGAGTGACTACGGCAATTCCAGGAAAACTTGAAACTGAAAACTATGACGTGGGCGGCCCTGACAAGGCTTATATGGACAAGGACGACGAAAACAAGGGAAAAGCCTACCGCGAAGATGCCGTTGATGTGGTGAAGGGTGGTACAGGCTACGCTATCGGCTACACCCAAGAAGGCGAATGGCTGGAATACACTGTGAAGGTGGACGAATCCGGCGAGTACAGCGTGTCTGCCAGCTATGCGACCTCTTCTGAAAATGCTGGGTTCAACTTGTACGTGGATGACGAAATGGTGCTAGAAAATATTGTATTCCCGCAGGGTAGCGACTGGGAAACCTACGCCACGTTTGATGCGGGAAAGGTGAAACTGCTTGCAGGGGAACATGTGCTCAAGTTGGAAATTGTAGGCAACTACGTGAACATTGACTGGCTTGATTTCAGTGCAGTCAATTCAGCGAAGGGTGATTTGACAGCGGCAATCACAGTACGCTATAGGGTAGATTTCGGCGAGCTTAGAACTTACGGGGTCTACGGTCTCAATGGTCGCCTCGTGGCAAAATTCTCCGCTGCAACCGGCGAAAACCTGCAGGCAAAAACTGCAGCGGCGGTCAAGCGCTCCGGCATGTATCTGGTGAAATCCAGAACAGGCGGAAGGGTTTATCGCATTAAGGTTTCGCAGCCGGACTAATCAAAAGAAATTATTCGTTCTCTCCCAGAAAAAATACCGTCAGCGTCCTGCTGGCGGTTTTCTAGTTCTAGAAATTGTTGACGAAATTTATGGGGTTTCGTACAACCCTTTACTAAAGTAACGGTCGCCGCGGTCGGGGGCTACGAACACGATATTTCCGCGGGCGCCCGAGGCGATGAGTTTCTTGGCTGCGGTGAACGCGGCACCCGAAGAGGAGCCTGCGAAGATTCCTTCTTTCTTGGCGAGTTCGCGAGCGCCGCCAAAAGCGTCGTCATCGTTGATTTTGATGACCTGATCCACAAGCGACATATCCATGGTGTCGGCGATAAAGTCGTTACCAATTCCTTCGATGTTGTAGTCGCCATGTTCACCGCCGCCCATAGTAGAACCTACGGGATCTGCGAGCACACCCTTGATGTTCGGGTTCTTTTCCTTGAGCGCCTTGAGGATTCCGCTAAAGGTGCCGCCACTGCCTGCGCCTGCCACCACGTAATCCACATGCCCATCAAGATCGTCGTAAATTTCGGGGCCGGTGGTTTCGTAATGGGCAAGCGGGTTGGCCATGTTGCGGAACTGCCTGAGCGAAACAGCACCGGGAATTTGCGTCAAGAGTTCTTCGGCCTTCTTCTCGGCGCCGAGCATTCCGTCTTCGCGGGGGGTGTTGATGAGTTCTGCACCGAGAGCGCGCAGGAGCGTTTGCTTTTCTTGCGAGAACTTGGTAGGCACCACGAATATCACGCGGATACCGCGGTTGAGGGCCGCGAAGGCGATGCCGAGGCCGGTATTGCCTGCGGTGGCTTCCACAATTGTTCCACCCGGTTTAAGGAGTCCCTTTTCAATCGCGTCGTTTACCATGTAAAGGCCGGTGCGGTCTTTCACGCTGCCCGAGGGGTTCCAGAGTTCCAGTTTGGCAAACAGGTTTGCGCCTTCGGGGAATCCGACATGGTTAAGCTTTACAAGCGGAGTCTTCCCGATTAGAGACTGCATTGATTCGTAGTAATGCATTTTATGCTCCTTTCGCCGAATCGGACGGTGCGGCCGCCGCATTGATTGCCGCGACCAGGTCCACAATGATGTCATCGACTTTTTCGATACCTACAGACAAACGAATCAGCCCGTCGGTAATGCCCACCTTTTCGCGAATTTCCTTCGGAATAGAGGCGTGGGTCATGGTAGCTGGATGGCATACGAGGCTTTCGACGCCGCCTAGACTTTCGGCCAGCGAAATCAGCTTGAGGGCCTTGAAGAATTTCTTGATGTCGTAATTTTCATAAAGCTCAAACGAAATCATGGCGCCGCCGTTCTTGGCCTGCTTCTTGTTGATTTCGTAGCCCTGAGCGTTCGGGAGGCCCGGATAATACACGTGCTTTACAGCTTCGTGCTGTTCCAGGTAGCGGGCAATGCGTTCCGCGTTTTCGGTATGGCGATCGAGGCGCACGCCAAGCGTCTTGATACCGCGAATCAAAAGGAAGGAATCGAAGGGGCCGAGCACGGCGCCCACGGCATTCTGATTGAACGCAAGCTTTTCTGCAATCTCTTTGTTGTTCGTTACGGCGAGGCCTGCCACCACGTCGCTATGGCCGCCCAGGTACTTGGTCGCAGAATGCACCACGATGTCGGCGCCAAGTTCCAGCGGGCGCTGCAAATAAGGAGTCATGAAGGTGTTATCGACTATGGTCAGAATTCCATGCTTCTTCGCAATCGCGGCAACGCCAGCCAAGTCCGTCACGGTCAGGAGCGGGTTTGCCGGGCTTTCGATAAAGAAGGCCTTCACGTTGGGCGTCACCTTGGTATCGAGCGCTGCCAAGTCGGTGGTATCTTCGATAGAATAGGTAATGCCGAGGTTCTTGAATACTTTGTCCAAAACGCGGAAGGTGCCGCCATACACATTGCTCGAGATAATGATGCGGTCACCCTGCTTGAAAAGCGAAAGCACCGTAGAGGTGGCCGCCATGCCGCTGCCAAATGCGAAGCCCGCTACGCCGCCCTCGAGGTCGGCAATCAATGCTTCAAGTGCTGCGCGCGTGGGGTTACCCGTGCGGGAATATTCCCAGCCGGTATTTTCGCCGAGACCCGCCTGCTTATAGGTAGAAGTCTGGTAGATGGGCACGTTAACGGCTCCGGTGACCTTGTCGCCATCGATGCCGCCGTGGATGAGTTTCGTTTCGATATACTTGGAAGTTGACATTTTGAAATTCCTTTGGCGCTTTGTTTTGACGCGCCGCGCATTGATGAAAGTTTGAATAAAAAAATCCCGCTCAGGAATTGTATCTGAGCGGGATCGTGTTTAGAGTCTTGTTAAACCAATAGCCTAAAAACTAGTCGCCCGCTCAACATCGACACACGCAACACACGTTGCAGAATTTCTTTGAAAAGGCAGGTGAATTCATCGTGATTTTATTTCCTATAATCTTTGTAGGGATAATATAGGCAAAAAGTTTCTCGCTGTCAACCAAATTCGGGCTATTCGGTTATACTATTTTTCTTTGGCTAGCAATAGTTTTTTGCTATAACGCAACTAAATGACTAAATGATATAGTACCACACATCGCTCTGTTTGAGCTCCTCTGACTTGTGTTGCTTATCGGTAGAAACGTAGTCCATTTCGAGGCTCTTCATGCTCACGCGGGTATTGGGCGCGACAGAACTCGTGATGAAGGCGCTACCGCCGATGATGGCATTTTCGCCCACGACGGTATCACCGCCAAGAATGGAGGCGTTCGCGTAAATGGTTACGTTGTCTTGAATGGTGGGGTGACGCTTTTTGCCGGAGAGGCGCTGGCCCCCGCGTGTCGAAAGAGCGCCGAGAGTGACACCCTGGTAAATCTTCACGTTCTTGCCTATCACGGCGGTTTCGCCAATGACGATGCCTGTGCCGTGATCGATAAAGAAGTACTTGCCGATGGATGCACCCGGATGGATATCGATGCCCGTTTTGGAATGGGCGTATTCGGTCATGAGACGCGGGAGAACGGGGACATGCAAAAGGTAAAGCTCGTGGGCGATGCGGTAAATCGTTGTCGCCATAAGGCCTGGGTAGGCGAGGATAATTTCGTCGAGGCAGCCGGCAGCAGGGTCGCCATCGTAGGCGGCGTGCAAGTCGGTTTCAAGGCATTCGCGAATCAATGGAATCTTGGCGAAAAATTCCTTGCAGATGCGGTAGCTTTCAATCTTGCGCTCGTCCGAAGTCATGGTACCGCGGAGTTTGCAATAATCAAGCGCGATGGCCACCTGCTTGTGGAGGTGGTAAAAAGTATCTTCGATAATGACCGCGAAGCTATTCTTCGGGTTGTAAATTTTGTGCGAGCGGTCCCTGAAATGCCCAGGATAAACTACGCGGATTAGGTTCTGCAAAATCGTTTGAATTTCGGCCTGGTCAGGTCGATTGTAGATGTCGATGTTGTCGATATGCTTGCCTCGGTTGTAATCGGCAAAAATCGTTTGTACCGCTTTTTCGACTTCTGATTCCTGGATAAGTTCGTGCATTATTTTCTCAAGAAAAAAAGGTGATGAGGTATGAGGTCGGTCGCCTGCGGCTCCCTCTGAGGTATGAGCTATAGCTCAGAACCCCAAAGCACCGCAGGTGCGACCTCATCGCTCAAAGCGTCCGAAGGACGCGACCTGCTACGCAAACGTCTTCAACGCCCTCACAAGAGCGTCGATGTCGTCCGGAGAGTTGTACAGCGCAAGCGTCGGGCGAACGGTACTTTCGTAACCGAAATGCCTGAGTACCGGCTGTGCGCAGTGGTGACCTGTACGCACGGCAACACCGTAGGTGTCGAGCCTCTTGCCCACTTCTTCGTCGGAATATCCGTCGAGCTTGAAGGCGAGAGCAGAAGCCTTGTTGAGCGCCCTACCTACAAGGTGCAGACCCTTGACGGTCTTAAGTTCCTTGAGGCCATACTGCAGCAGTTCATGTTCCCAGCGGAACACGCAGGGCATCCCGATTTCGGAGAGGTACTGGAGTGCAGCACCGAGGCCAACAGCGTCGGCGATGCTTCCGGTTCCCGCTTCGAACTTGTTCGGGATTCCGTTGTAAATCGTGCGTTCGAAGGTCACGTCGGCAATCATATTGCCGCCACCGTGATACGGGCGGGCCGCTTCCAGCAATTCCTTCTTGCCGTAAACGACGCCTATACCGGTCGGGGCAAACACCTTGTGTCCAGAGAACACGAAGAAGTCTGCGTCGAGGGCGGAAACATTCACCGGAATGTGCGCGATAGACTGCGCACCGTCAATGAGGATTCTCACGCCGTGCCTGTGGGCAATGGCGATGAGTTCTTCAATCGGGGTCACGGTACCGAGCACGTTCGAGACATGCGTCACAGAAACGAACTTGGTGCGCTTCGTGAATAGCGCCTCGTAATCGTGCAGCTTGAGCTGGCCGGTAGAATCGCAGGGAATCACCTTGATAATCGCACCCGTTTCTTCGGCAATGAGCTGCCACGGCACGATGTTGGCGTGGTGTTCCAGGATAGAGACGATGATTTCGTCGCCCGGCTGGAGCGTCGGTTTCACGTAGGCGTTAGCCACCAAGTTGATTGCTTCGGTGGTACCGCGCACAAAAATGATTTCCTGCGAAGACGGAGCCCCGATAAAGTCACGAACAATGTTGCGGGCGTTTTCATAGGCATCCGTCGATGCAGCCGCCAGCGTATGGGCGCCACGGTGCACGTTGGAGTTCTCGTTTTCGTAGTAGTACTTGAGGCGGTCAATCACCACCTGCGGGCGCTGCGTCGTAGCACCGTTATCGAGCCAGACAAGCGGATGGCCGTTGACCTGCTTCGAAAGAATCGGGAAGTCGCTACGGATTTGCGCAAGGTTCTTGGAACCGATGCGGATGGATTCGTTGCGGGAATTGGAACCGCTGTTTGCAGAACCCGTCTTCACGGAATCGCCTCCGAGAGAAGTCGGAGCGTCGATCGGGCGAGCATTTTCTGCTGCCTGGGTCTTGGAAAGGACCTTCGGAGAATACCCCGTTGCAGGCGCAGGCGCTGCCGGGACATCGCCGAACTGCGACACAAATTCTGCTTCGGGAACCGCAGGGGCTTCCACGGAATTGAGCCAGGTATCGGTGGAATTGCCGCCGTAGGCAGACGGAGCCGGAGTTACCGGCTGGTCGCCATAGGTCGCAAAAGGATGTTCCCAGTCGAATGCGGGAGTTTGGCTGATGGCAGCCGCTCCTTGGGCGGCACTCACTCCCTGAGCCACAGAAGCATTCTGCACTTCGGGTGCCGCGGGAGTTGCAGCATAAGCACTGTCCCTCAAGTCGGGAAAGTACTCATTTGCCAACTGCTCCAGTTCAGCCGCATTGGGAACTCCGGCGAGTTCTTCCAGCGATCTGGTATCTGGATTATTCGTAATCATAGTATTCGCCAACCTCTACGTCTTCGAGAACTGCAATGGCGTCGTCGGCAAGAATAGCCGCAGAGCAGTACAGGGAAAGCAGGTAAGAAGCGACGCCCTTGTTGTCGATGCCGCGGAAACGCACGGAGAGACCGCGAGAATGTTCATTCTTAAGACCTGCCTGGAAAAGTCCAATCACGCCGCGCTTGGCTTCGCCAGTGCGCACGAGCAAGATATTGGTCTTGCCGCCCTGGGACTTCGGATTCTTGAGGCCGTCCACAAGGAGCTTGTCGGTCGGAACGAGAGGAATGCCACGCCAGGTGAGGAACTTGCCACCGGCGATGTCAACGACAACAGGCGGCACGCCACGGCGGGTGCATTCGCGTTCAAACGCGGCAATGGCACGCGGGTGAGCGAGGAAGAAGGACGGTTCCTTCCAGACCTTCGAAATGAGTTCGTCGAGATCGTCCGGTGTGGGGCGGCCGTCGGCGCGGAGCGGCTGGATACGCTGGGAATCAGCCACGTTCTTCAGCAGGCCGTAATCGTCGTTGTTGATGAGCTGGCTTTCCTGACGTTCGCGGAGCGATTCGATGGCGAGGCCGAGCTGTTCCTGAACCTGGTCATACGGAGAGCTGTAAACGTCTTCGATAGCCGTGTTCACGTTGATAATCGTAGAGATGGAATTGAGCTTGTATTCGCGCGGTTCGGTTTCGTATTCTACATAGCCTTCCGGAATAATGTCGGTCTTCTTGGTCTGGCTGCAAAGAACATCGAGCGGGGTTTCGCCTTCCACGACCTTGTTCACGCGGAACAGGCCCGTTTCGAGGCCCTTGAATTCAAGGAACTTGGTGAGCCACTTGGGAGTAAGTGCACCGAATTGCGGCTTGGTCTTGGTGACGTTCGCCAGGTTGTAGGCAGCCTTTGCGCCAAGCGCATTAATGCCGGTTTTCTTTTCTGTAGCTTCATTTGCCATAGTGGTTTACCTCTTGGGTTTGTGTTAAGTGTTACAGTTCTATAAAGTTTTGTTTCCTATCTATTTTGTAGGATTTTGCGAGAAAAAAATTTATAGCCATGCCCCTTCGTGCGAGAACATGATGTCCTTCATAGCATCGACGCCGCCCTTCAGGTTGTAGAGCGGCCCCGTGTAGCCCGCTTCGCGCAAGGTGTTGATGGCGAGAATGCTTCGCTTGCCCTGCTTGCAGATAAAAACCGTATCCTTGTTCGGGTCCAGTTCTTTTTGCCTGCGGGCCAGCTGCCCGATGGGAATCACGATGGCGTTGGGGAAGCGTAAAATCGCCCGTTCATGGGGTTCGCGCACATCGATAATGGTCAGCGGGTCGCCATCGTCGATTTTCTTCGCGAGTTCTTCGGGCGTAAAGCCCTCCACCGGGATTTCGTTGTTTTCCTTGAGCCCGCAAAAATCTTCATAATCAAACTCTTCGATATCGGTTATGGTCGGATTCTTTCCGCAAATCGGACAGTCGCTCTGCCTCTGAACTTGGATAATTTTCGATTTTAGATAAAGACTGTCAATAATCAGGAGCTTTCCGCTCAGGACTTCGCCGGCTCCGATAATTAACTTTAGCGCTTCATTTGCCTGGATGCTCCCGATAATTCCCGGCAGCGGGCTGATCGTTCCACCCGATGCGCAAGAAGGTACAAGTCCTGCAGGGGGTGGTTCCTTAAAAAGGCAGCGGTAACAGGGGCCGCCATTCAGGTTGAATACGCCGACACGCCCTTCGAACTGGTAAACGGCTCCAAATACTAGCGGTGTTCCGTTCAAGACGCAGGCGTCGTTAATCAGGTAACGGGATTTGTAGTTGTCGGTACAGTCTATGACGAGGTCATATCCCTCAATCAGCCTTAGGACATTATCTGATGAAATTTCTTCTTTTTCGGCCTCGACCACAATGGACTTGTTCACATTCCGAATCCTGTCTTTTGCGGAGGCGACTTTGGGCCGTTTAATGTCACGAGTGCCATACAGGACCTGATTTTGCAGGCCGTCCAATGAGACTTCGCTATTGTCGATAATCTTGATTGTGCCCACACCTGCCGCCGCAAGGTACTGGATTACGGCGGAGCCAAGCGCGCCCGCTCCAACAACGACGACACGTGCCGCCTTAATGCGCTTTTGTCCCTTGACTCCGATTTCCTTGAGCATCAGGTGTTTCCCAAAACGCTCCACTTCGGAGTCGTCAAAGGAGACCTCTTTACGTCGTGCATCGGAGATGATGCTTTCTGTCGAAGATTCTACAACAGGTGCGCCACCTGCAATCGCTGGCAGCAAAAGGATTTCTGTCTCTTCTGAAAGCGGCGTGTCCCAAAGGGCGTCGAGCAGGTTCTTGCCATTGACATAAATCTGGATAAAGCTTCTGAGCTTATTGTTGTCATCAAACAGGACCTTGCCTGCGTCTGGATACATGTTCAGAAGGATAGCGAGGGCTTTCCTGACAGAGCTCGCCGGGATTTCTATCTGTGCACTGTTTCCAAAAAAATTTCTAAGTGTAGCCGAGATGTAAATTTTCACTTTTTCCTCCGTACAAAAAAAAGTGGAACTTTGTACAAAATAACCACTGAGGCTATTTCTGCTGCGAAATATAGAACTGGGTTTTATTGCTGTCCAATACTTAATTCTTATGCTAGATTATTGATTTTTTCTATATCATCGGGGGGGGGCTTTATGACTCCGCGGTAAAAGTCCTTATATCGACGACTCCGTCGGCTGTGACGGAGAGAATGGCATAAATGAGCCCTGGGACCATATTTTCGGCATCTTCCCTGGACGGGATGGCCTCGCAATCGGGATGGGAGTGGTAGAATCCGACGATTTCAAGCCCGCTTCCTTCGATTTCCCGTTCCACCTGGTAAAGAAACAGCGGGTCCGCCTCGAAGCGGGTGGATTTCTGCTCTCCCTGAACCAGGTTGGGGGCTTCGCGGGTTTCTAGAACCTCAATTTCGCCTTTTCCGCTATTTTTGACGGTTTTTCCGAGCAAAATACCGCAACATTCACCTGGATAGGCGGCTTTTGCGGCCTCCTCCATTTGACAAGACGAGATTTTGTTCAGATTGATTTCCATAAAAAAACGAAAAGAAGTGCCCCCGGGGCAGGATTTCGGTAAAACCCCAGGGGCACCATTGTACGGAGCTCTTTAGCCGATTACGAGACCTTCGTTCGTGGCAATATCACCCTCAATGTGGAAAGAGTTCAGCACCGGATGTTCACGGTCCATGAGCGAAAGAATCAAGTAGCTCGCCCTTGAATCGTAGGCAAGGCGCTTGTCTTCTTCTGACGGGCGCGAAGGAGATTCCGGATGAGAATGCCAGTTACCCAGTGGCGAAAGGCCGTTTGCACGCATGTCCTTGATGGCGGCAAGCTGTTCCTTGGGGTCCAGCGAAAAATGCTCGTTGGAATGGTCGATATTCGTGAGCAGGTAGACCTTCTCGATATGCTTGTCGCTACCTTCGATGCGCCCCGCAATCAGCCCGCAGGCCTCTTCGGGGAGGTTCTTTTCCGCATGCGCAAGAATTTTTTCGTAGTTATCTTTTGAAATGGAAATCATATTTCTCTCCTCAAAGCGAGTGTAGCGAGCGTCCCCATACCTCAAAGGATCGCAGATCCGCGCTCATACCTCTTAATGCTTCAAATCGCAGACCGCCTGCTCGTAGTCGATGAGCTGGGTGATGGTCGGGTGCGTGCCGCAAACAGCGCAGTCTTCGGTATGTGTCGGGAGTTTCACTTTGCGGAATTCCATGGTGAGCGCATTGTAGGTGAGCAGATAACCCGTGAGCAAATTGCCCACGCCGAGAATGTACTTGACCGCTTCCATCGCTTGCAGGCTACCGATAACGCCGCCCATGGCGCCAATCACGCCCGCCTGCTTGCAAGTAGGCACGGCATCTTTCGGAGGGGGTTCCTTGAATACGCAGCGGTAGCAGGGGCCCTGGCCCGGAACATACGTCATGAGCTGTCCCTGGAAGCGGATGATTCCCGCATGGGAGAAAGGTTTCTTCGCCATCACGCAAGCATCGTTGATGAGGAACTTCGCCGGGAAATTGTCCGTGCCATCGATGATAAAATCGTAATCCTTGATGAGGTCGAGGATGTTGTCGCTGGTGACGAAGGTGTGGTAGGTAATGACCTTCACATCGGGGTTCATCGCTTCCATCGTCTCCTTCGCGGACTGCACCTTGGGCTTGCCCACATCGGCCGTAGCGTGAATGATCTGGCGCTGCAGATTGGAAAGGTCCACTACGTCGGCATCGGCAATACCGATGGTGCCCACGCCCGCGGCGGCAAGGTACATAGCTACAGGGGCTCCGAGGCCACCCGCACCAATCACGAGAACTTTCGCATTCAGGAGCTTCTTTTGGCCCTTCGCGCCCACCTCTTTCAAGATAATGTGACGGGAATAGCGCTCCAGCTGTTCGTTAGTAAATGCCATTAGCAGCCGCCTCCCATGAAGTAGAGGAACTCGACGCTGTCGCCGTCCTTGAGCACGGCCTTGTCAAACGTTCCTCCTTCAACAAATTCCTCGTTTACCGAAACCGTCACGTAAAGCGGGTTGTCAATCTTCTCGGCATCAATCAGTTCTGCGACGGTGAGACCGTCCTTGTATTCTTTCTTGTTTCCTGCAACAGTAATAAACATTTTATACTCCTTAATAAACTTTTCCTTTGTCATCCCCGCGAAGGCGGGGATCTCCTTGGTTAGTCTCCGACCTTCTTCACGATGAGCGTGAAGGTGCCGTCCTGGTTGTCGTCGAGTTTCAAGATTTCGTGTCCCTCTTCCTTGATACTGCGCGGCACGTTTTGCACCGGTTCGCCGTCGTTCAGGCGGATAGAAAGGATTTGACCTTCTTCCAGTTCTTCGAGGGCAACCTTCGCTTTCACGAAAGTAGTCGGGCACACGACATCGGTAATGTCGATGGTATCGTCAATTTTGAATTCTTCAGCCATTGTAAACCTCCGTAATTTTCTTCGCAAAGACGTCGCGACCGATGCGGTCGATAGTGTACTTGAAGCGTTCGCCAGGGTTCGCGTTCTCGGCAAAGAACGTGATGGCGGCGTCGCAGATGTCCAGCAGCTTTTGCTTGTCTTCGATGAAGGGGATAATCGTTTCGCCCTTGTTGATGTTGTTGCCGAAAAGACCGCCGAAGGACACGATATAGCCGTGGGTATCTTCCCAGGCGTCCGTCGGGCAAGACTTGTAGCAGCGACCGCAGAAATTGCACTGCGATTCGTCGAAGATGACCTTCTTGTTTTCGACCTTGATGGCTCCCTTGCGGCAAGTCTTTGCGCAAAGCCCGCAACCGATGCACTTGTCTTCGAGCCACTTGACCTTGATGGCACCCTTGATGCCCACGTCGTTTTCTTCGGCCTTGAGGCAGTTGTTCTGGCAACCAGTCACGCCGAACTTGAACTTGTGCGGGAGTTCGCGAGCAAAGTAACGGTCGTCGAGTTCCTTGGCAAGCGCGTAGGTGTCAATGCATCCGCTAGGGCAAACCGCTTCGCCCTGGCATGCCGTGATGGTGCGCACACGCGGTCCGCAAACGCCCGGTTCCACGCCGCCTTCGGCCAAGGCCGCCTTCACGTCTTCTACGTTTTCCAGCTTGATGAACGGGATTTCGACGCTCTGCCTGGAGGTCAAATGAGCGTAACCTTCACCGTATTTTTCGGCGACTTCTGCGATTTTAGCGAGCTGTGTTGCAGTCAAATTGCCGCCCACCACGCGCACGCGCAGCGAGAAGTTGTTCTTCTGCTTCTGGCGCATCCAACCGCCCTTCTTAAGAGTTGCATAATCCGTTGCCATTTTTCTGTGTCTCCGTTATTGTCATGCCCGCGAAGGCGGGCATCTCCGTTTAAATATTTTTAATCGCCTGTTCAAAATCTTCTTTCAAATCCCCGATGTCCTCAATCCCGATGCTCACGCGGATAGTCCCTTCGAAAATCCCCGCATGTTCCTTCTGTTCCTTGGAACTGTGCGTAAAGATGGTACTTTCTGGGTGAATCACCAGCGTGCGGATATCGCCGATATTGGTGGCGATGGTCGCATACTTGAGCCCGTTAATCAGCTTGAACGCCCTTTCCTTCGTGCCCGCATCAATCGTGAGGATTGCGCCTCCCCTGCCACCAAGTTGCTTCTGCACCAGGTCGTAATAGGGGCTGCTTTTCAGGGCCGGATAATTAACAGAAATGCCATCAAAGCCCTGCAAAAATTCCGAGAGTTGCAGCGCATTGCTGCACAGGCGATCCATGCGGAGTCCGAGTGTTTCAAGCCCGAGCGAATTCAAGAAAGAGGTCGCCGGGGCAACGCAGCAACCCACGTTGCGCCAGATTCCGTTGCGCAGCTTCGCGATGTAGGCGAACTTGCCGAAACGCCTGTATTCTTCGAGGCCCTTGTAGCGGGCGTAATCCCATGGGAAGTTCCCGCTATCGACAATGAGGCCGCTAATCGCAGAACCGCTCCCGTTAATGTACTTCGAAGACGAATGCACCACGATATCCGCGCCGAAATCGAAGGGATGCACAAGATACGGAGTCGCCGTCGTGCTATCGACAATGAACGGGACGCCGCCCTCGTGGGCAGCATCCGCGACGGCCTTCAGGTCAACGACATTCAGTTTCGGGTTTCCGATAAGTTCGGTAAATACCGCCTTTGTCTTTTCGTTCAGCTGTTCGCGGACACTTTCGGCGGTCACTTCGGTAACGAACCGCGTCGTGATGCCGAACGCCTCCAGGTCGTGGAACAGGTCGATAGTGCCGCCAAAGAGCCCAGCACTCGCAATCACTTCGTCGCCCGCGTGCAAAATGTTCAAAAGCGAGATAGTCACCGCGGCCATGCCTGAAGAGCAGGCCACCGCGCCGACACCCTTCTCGAGTGATGCAATTCGGCGTTCAAAGGAATCGTTTGTGGGGTTCGCGATGCGCGTATATGCAAATCCCGGAGCCTTGTTGTTGAATACGGCTTCGAGCTTTTCGGCGGAATCCTGCGAAAAGGCGCTCACCTGGTAAATGGGCGCAAGCGTAGAACCGCTACATCGGTCGCTACCGAAATTCTGGTGCAATAAAGCAGTATTGAATTCCATTCAACATGTCTCCGTACAATTTTTATCTGCAGCCAAATATAGAACGGGATTTCAACCCCGTCCAATACTTAATTTTTATGCGGAATTATCAGTTTTTTCTATAACAAAGCCGCATCCGTTCGTTAAATCACCACCACCGGCTCACGCAGCGACTTGTTCTCGAGTAGTGTCGCGGTGTCGCCCTGGGTCACGAACATTCGGTAGATAAACACGTCCACGGCTTCGCCTACATCGATTCTCGGCTGGTCGAAAGACCGGCGGGCCGTAAGCAAGACCCCGTTCACGCGGACGCGCAATTCGATACCGTAGCCGCGGAAATCCACTTCTTCCACAACGCCTTCTTCAGCGGAACTCTTGTATTTCTGCACTTCGTTTTTCTTGGTGACCTTCACGAATTCTGGGCGCACAATCGCATTCTCCGCATTTTCAAGGATGTCGAAACGGCGGAAATGGCTGTAGTCCTTGAAAATGCTGGGCTGGCCGAAGAACGATGCCGTAAAGGCGGTTTTCGGGTTGCTGTAGACCTCGTAGGGCGTGCCCACCTGCTCGATGCGGCCCCTGTTCGTGATGATGATTTCGTCGGCCACCTCGATGGCTTCGTCCTGGTCGTGGGTCACGAAAATGCTCGTGACACCGAGTTTCTGGATCATGCCCTTGAGCCAGCTGCGCAGTTCCTGACGCACCTTCGCGTCAATTGCGGCAAAAGGTTCGTCGAGCAATAGCAATTGCGGGTTGGGGGCGAGGGCACGGGCAAAGGCCACACGCTGACGCTGCCCGCCCGAAAGTTCGCTGGGGTAACGTTTTTCGAGCCCGGAAAGGCCCACCAGTTCCAAGAGTTCGTGGACACGTTCCTTGATTTCATTCGCGGGCTTCTTCGCAATCTTGAGTCCGAAAGCGATATTGTCGAAGACCGTCATGTAACGGAACAGGGCGTAACTCTGGAACACGAAACCGATACCGCGCTTACTTGCGGGCACATTGTTGATGACCTTCCCGTTGATGATGATTTCGCCGCTGTCCGGGTTTTCGAGCCCCGCAATCATGCGGAGAATCGTCGTCTTGCCCGAACCACTCGGGCCCAGAAGGCCAATCAGCTTGCCTTTCTCGATGCCGACAGTTACATCGTCCGAGGCCTTGAAATTTCCGAAATGCTTGTTGATATGTTTGAGTTCGACGTACATAAAAACTCCTTCCAAGGCTATTTCTTTCTTCCCTTATGTTCAATGACGCTTCTTGCCACCAGAATGAGAATGGCTAGCATCACCAGTATCGACGCCACCGCAAACGCAGGCACGTACTGAAACTCGTTAAAAAGGATTTCCACATGGAGCGGGAGCGTGTTCGTCTTTCCGCGCAAGTGGCCCGAAATCACCGACACCGCTCCGAATTCTCCCATGGCGCGCGCCGCACAAAGCACCACGCCGTAAAGGAAAGCCCACTTGATATGCGGGAAGGTGATGCGCCTGAAAATCGTGAAGCCCTTCGCACCCATGAGCGCCGCGGCCTCTTCCTCGTCGGTTCCCTGGGATTCCAGCACCGGAATCAGTTCGCGCGAAATGAACGGGAACGTCACGAAAATCGTCGCAAGCACAATTCCCGGCACCGCGAAGACAATCTTGATGTCCCAATCCTGCAACAGCGGGAAAATCGGGCTCTGGCGGCCGAACGTGAGCAAGAAAATCAGGCCCGCGATAATCGGCGAAACCGTCACCGGCAAGTCAATGAGCGTCGCGAGAATCTTTTTCCCCTTGAACTTGAACTTCGTGAGGCTCCAGGCGGCACACAGCCCGAATACCGTATTGATGGCGACAGCAAAAAACGAGGCTTCCAGCGTCAAAAGAATTGCCTTGATGGTGTAATCGTCGGTAACCGCCTTGCTGTACACCGCAAAACCTTGCTTGAACGCTTCGGTAATCACCGTAATCAGCGGGAGGATAAGCATCAAGAAGACGAAAAGTAGGCTAATGCCGATCAGCGAATACCTGACCAGCTTAGAACCCTTCGTATCGCGATGGAGACCGCTCTGCGTCACTGCACTCATTAGCTACCTCCCTTGAGAATCTTGGCGTTCCTGTTCTGCACCACGTTTACCAGGAACAGCGTAATGAACGACGCCACCAGCATCACGAGGGCGATTGTCGTCGCGCTGGAATAGTCGTATTCCTGGAGTTCCGACATGATGATGAGCGGCGCGATTTCAGTTTCGAAGGGCATGTTGCCAGCGATAAACACGACGCTGCCATATTCGCCAAGGCAGCGCCCGAAAGCGAGCCCGAAACCCGTAAAGATGGCGGGAATCAGTTCCGGCAATATTACCTTCCAAAAAATCCGCGTGCGGCTTGCGCCCAGCACCCCAGCAGCCTCTTCGTAGGCGGGGTCCAGCTTTTCGAGCACCGGCTGCACCGCGCGCACCACGAACGGAATGCCGATAAACACCAGCGCCACCGTAATGCCGATGCGCGTGAATGCAATCTTGATGCCGAAATTCGCGAAAAAGCCGCCTATAAGGCCCGTATCCGCAGTGAGTGCCGTAAGCGCGATGCCCGCCACCGCCGTAGGCAATGCAAACGGGAGCTCTATGGTTCCGTCCACGATACGCTTGAGCGGGAACGTGTAACGCACCAGCACCCAGGCGAGAACCACGCCCATCACTGCGTTGATAAGCGATGCGATAAAGGCCGTCAAGAAACTCACCTTGAAACTCGAAAGCACCCGCGGCCGCGTAATGACATCGATAATCTCACTCGCGCTCATCTGGGCCGAAAATACGACCAGCGAGGCAAGCGGAATCAGCACCACCACGCTCAAAATCGCCAGGGTCACCCCCGTAGTAAGGCCGAAGCCCGGTATGACAACACTCTTTCTTTTCATAAACGTTGCCAAATATAGAACGGGCTTTTGGGTGCGTCTAATACTTAATATTTATGCTGAATTATCAATTTTTTCTATAACAAACAGGGTGCAATAGGCACCCCAAATTATTTATATTACCGACAAAAATCGGAGATTTAAAATGAGTCTGACCCTTGAACGCGCAAAAGAAATCAATAAAGACCATGTGACCGAAGAATCCCTGGTCATCCATTCTCTCAACGTATGCTACGCCATGGGCGCCATGGCCAAACATTTCGGCGAAGACGTTGAACACTGGCAAGCCGTAGGCTACCTGCACGATTACGACTACCAGGAATTTCCCGAAGAACACTTGCAGCACACCGAAAAGGAACTGCTCGCACAAGGCGTCTCCGAAGAAGACGTGCGTGCCATTTTGGCGCACGGTTTTGAAATCGTGAACCAGGTGGAGCCTAGGACCAACATGGAAAAGAGCCTGTTCACCGTCGACGAACTCACCGGAATCATCCAGGCCTGCGCAAGAATGCGCCCCAACGGAATTTTGGACCTCGAAGTGAAAAGTTTCATGAAGAAGTTCAAGGACAAGAAATTTGCCGCCAAGTGCAACCGCGACTACATCCTGAAAGGCTGTGCCCTGCTCGGCATGGACGTGAAAGACGTCGCTGCCATCTGCATCGAGGGCATGCGCGAACACGCCGCCGAAATCGGCCTAGCAGGGAACGCTGAGGCATAGAAAAAACGCTTTTTTGCCCCCAAAACGGCATTACTTGACAAATTTTCCTGCTTAATATATATTTGGAATGTCGGAAAAGATGTCGGATTAAATGTCGGAATGAATGTCGGTAAAAATGTCGGATAAATACGAGCCTCCATTTAAGATTAACACGGCGATAGTTAACCTTGCGGCTGAGATTTCGGCCTTGGTTGAACGAGTCGCAATCCGGTTGGAACAATCGGATAGTTTACGCCTGCGTCGAATAAACCAAATTCAGAGTATCCATAGTTCCCTGGCGATAGAAGGCAACTCGCTTTCCGAAGGCCAGGTGTCCGACATTATTGACGGCAAGCGCATTATCGCTCCCGAACGAGAAATCCTTGAAGTGAAGAACGCCTTACGGACTTATGAACTCTATCCTTCATTAAAAGCGTTTTCGGAAAAGGACTTGCTCAAGGCTCATGCCGTAATGATGCAAGGTATAATTCCCGATGCCGGGAGATACCGAAATTGCAACGAAGGTGTATTCAAGGGGCGCAAATGCGTCCATTTTGCGCCGCCACCCAATATGGTCCCGATCTTGATGAAAAATCTTTTTTCGTGGTTAAAAAACAGCAAAGACCATTGGCTGGTTCGGTCGTGCGTTTTCCATTATGAATTTGAATTTATTCATCCCTTCCGAGACGGAAATGGCAGAATAGGCCGTTTGTGGCAATCCCTTATTTTGGGCAAGTGGAATCCTTTGTTCGCTCATTTGCCCGTCGAAAACCTGGTTTACACAAATCAACAGGCCTATTACAACGCGATAAACGCATCTAGTGCTGCTGGCGACTGTGGCATTTTCGTAGAATTCATGCTCAATAGAATCTTGGATTCATTGAAGGCCTTGCAAAAGATAGATGCCGTTGTCGACGCACGAAAACCCTTCGTATTAACGGATCGTCAAAAAAAGATTGTCGCTTTGTTGAAAAAGAACAATTTTGCTACAGAAAAAGAGATGGCAGAAAAGTTTGCCGTCACGACAAGAACCATTGAACGAGACTTAGCAAAATTGCAAGACAACGGAATCCTTGAACGCGCCGGCTCAAAAAGAGACGGTTATTGGATTGTGAAATAGGGATTGATTTGGGCGTTCCCGACTCGTTTACCCTCGCCGGGTCGGGCTATACTCGCTTCGCTCACGGAGCCTTACACTTGTCATCCCCGCGAAGGCGGGGATCTCCATTGCAAGTCTCCGCCCCAAGGGGTAACTATCCCTAACGCAAAAGTCTCGTATCACTGAAAAAAGAATCGCGGTTTAGCCCCTTGGCACGCAAAAACAGTGAGTATAGATTTATCGCATGACCTACTACTTTATCAGCGATTTGCATGTCGAATACCGCCATCAAGCGCGAGTATACCGATAAACTAGGCAAAAAGCACCTGCTGCTGTGCAATCCCGTGGGCTACCCCGACGAGAAGCCCTACGCAGAATATGGACTAAAGCGGGAAGATTTCTTGGTGAAGGTGGAGTGAAAAAAGGATTTTTTTGCTTAAAATCAAAACGGGACAAAATATCAAAATTCAAAAATCCCCCCCCAAAAACATCTTTTTCGGCAAATTTGCACATTTTTTTATGATTTTAACACCTAAATTCATTTATATTTCAGGTGAATGCCCGATTTTAGCAAGTTCTTATTTTTTGATTTGGAATATAATCCCGAAACACAGAAAGTTCGGGAATATGGCTTTATATTGGGCGAAGAATATGTTCGCGATAAGAATCCTGCCAAATTAGAATCAGCGGCTTCAAAAGCAAAGTTTATTGTTGGACACAATGTACTGCGTCATGACGCCCCGATACTCCGGCAATACTTCTCTATCGACTTTCCGAACGTCAAGGCGCTTGACACCTTGATGCTGTCGTCATTGTTATTCCCACGCAAACCGTATCATAAATTGCGCAAAGAATACCTTCATAATGAAGACGACCCGTCTGATCCGCTGGAAGATGCAAGACTCTGCAAAAAAATGCTAGAAGACTGCATTGAAAAATGGGGAAGTTATCCGTGGCAACTTCAATATCTTCTCTTCCAGTTTTTAAAAAACGAGCCTGGTTTTGCCCCTTTTTTTGAACTGGTCGATGTCCCTAATACGCTAAAGCTACGCCTAAAAATAGCGGAAATACAGCGCTGGTTTACTTCTAATTACGAAAAAGCAATTTGCTTGCGTCAAGATTTTCAGAATGAATGGAAAGCGTACCGTGCTGAATGGTGTTTTCTCCTAACATTGTTCCATGAAGAAGGCCCTAGCGATTATGTGCCTTATTGGGTACGCTATCAATATCCGCATCTTGAAAATATTCTGCATCGCAGACGTCTTGTTCCTTGTGGAGACCACCAATGTCCATACTGTTCCGAACAATTAAGTTCGACTAAGCAATTAAAAAAATGGTTTGGCTTCGATAGTTTTCGCTCTTTTAACGGGGAAAAGATTCCTCTTCAACAACAGGTTGTTGAGTCAGCGATGCGTGGGGAATCCTTATTGGCGGTTTTTCCGACGGGTGGCGGGAAATCGATGACTTTTCAATTGCCTGCCTTGATTGCGGGCACCCAAGTAGGCGCATTGACAGTCGTGATTTCGCCGATTGTCGCCTTGATGAAGGACCAAGTTGATGTTTTGGAAAAACGAAGGCAAATCGGAGATGCTGCCTATATAAATTCCATGCTTTCTCCCGCAGAAAGAAAAGATGTTATTGAGAAAGTCAGCAACGGCGAAAAGAACATCCTCTACATTTCCCCAGAATCGCTGCGTTCAAATACGACATTCAATTTGCTGAAGCATCGTCGAGTAGAACGTATCGTTGTAGATGAGGCTCATTGTTTTAGCGGCTGGGGGCACGATTTTAGAGTCGATTATCTTTATTTGGCAGACTTTTTGAGAGACCTTCAAAGGGAAAAGAATCTTGAATCTCCAATTTCTGTAAGCTGTTTTACGGCAACCGCAAAACAATCCGTTGTTGACGATATCTGTGGATATTTTAAGGAACGCCTAAATCTTGAACTAGTAAAATTCATTAGCCCAGCAAAGCGTACAAACCTGACGTATAAGGTTATCGAATCTTCGGAATCTCCCAACGAACGGCGCAAACAGTTAGTAAATGTTCTTCGCGAATATAGCGGTCCAAAAATCATATATGCATCCAAGGTGAAAACGACGGAATCTTTAGCCGAGGAATTGTACAATCGTGGTTTCGCTAGCGCCTGCTATAACGGTAAAATGGAATCCGAAAAGAAAATGACCATTCAGGACCAATTCCAGAATGGCGAAGTGGATACCATGGTGGCGACTACGGCTTTCGGAATGGGTGTCGACAAAGATAACGTAGAACTAGTTGCGCATTACGAAATTTCAAGTACGCTAGAAAATTACGTGCAAGAAGCAGGACGTGCGGGTCGCGACCCTAAATTGCAGGCCAGCTGTATAGCGCTTTTCAATCCTAAAGATCTTGACACGAACTTTCAAATTCTCCAGCAATCCAAGCTTTCTGCACAAGAAATTTCAGCCGTCTGGAAGGTTTTGAAAAAAACGGCTGGCAACCAGAATCGCATTATCATGTCGGCTCTTGAAATTGCCGATTTATGCGGATGGACAGAAAAAGAAACTGACGCCAGTGTCAATACGACAAAAGTCAAACTCGCCATACTTGTTTTGGAAGAGCAAGGATTCCTGAAGCGCAAACGAAATAGAACTCAGATGTATGGTTCATCTATTTCGGTTGATTCTGCAGAAGAAGCCCGAGAAAGAATCGGTTCAGACAAGATAGAAATCACTAATTCTGTTGAAAATATTGCATATCGCATAATACATCATATCATCAGCAAACGATGGACCCGTTCTCCGGAATGCGCTCTTGACGAACTTACTGTAAATTTGGGCCTGACGCGCGAACAGGCAAATGATGGACTGCGGCTATTGAGAACGCTCAATCTTTTGAACGAGGAAGACGACTGGAGCGCTAGATTACAGAGAAAGGGTAACGACACTCCACGCTCACTCTTAAAAGCAGCATCTGAATTGCAGGAAGAACTGCTGAAAGCATGCGAAGGCAAGGGCGTTAATGACCGCTTTGTCATAGACATGACCAAGCTCAATTCCCAGTTAAACCAAAGAGATGATTCCATCGGCGCTTCTACATCCAGACGGAATCTTTTCATTTTTCGTGGCATTCTGCGTTATTGGGCCCACGAAAGTGTCGCTGAAATCCATTTAGTAGAAGCGGGACATCAGGTTTATCAGATAGAATTTCTTGTTCCTCCTGAAAGTGTCAAGGAAAACCTCAAGAAGCAATGGCAGATATTTGACAAGGCCATTGATGCATTGACGGATATGCAAAAGGAACAAGCTCATAAAAATGGAAATATTGTCTGGTTTTCCTTAAACAGCTTGATGAGAAAAATGTACGGTGAGAAAGCTGTTGGCCGTATTGAGATGCAAAAGCAACTGGAGTATGCCCTTCTCTTCTTGCATTTAGTTGGATCCATTACACTGGACCATGGCCTTGTCGTTTTCTACACCGGACTTGTCATGGAATTAAATCCAGAAGCAAAACAACGTAGTTTTACTCCAAAAGACTTTGAAATGCTTAATGCTCATTATAAGCATAAGGCTGAAGCTATTCACATTGTTGGTGAATACGCTAAGATGATGCTTACCAATGAGCAAATGGCTCAGCAGTTGCTAGATGATTATTTTGTAATGGATATTGCAGATTTCCGTTTGAAGTACATGCAGGGTGTTGCCCAGATGGATTCTGTGTCCGATGACTTAAAGCGAAAAATTGAAAAAGTCAATGACGAACAACGCAAAGTTATAAAAAGTCGCAAGAAACATATTCTGGTAGGAGCTGGTCCCGGTTCGGGAAAAACACATTTGCTTGTCCATAAAGTCGCTTCGCTCTTGTGGATAGAAGAGGCAAAACCCGATTCTATCTTGTGCCTGACATACACACGCGCGGCATGTCGAGAACTTAGAAAACGCCTATTTGATTTGGCTGGACCTTTGGCGGCAAAAGTAGTCATTACCACATTCCATTCACTAGCTTTCTCTATACTCGGAGTCCAGGGTAATAAAAAAGCTCTTGAAAATGCCGACGACGTTGTTTCGAAAGCAGCAGAACTTCTTGAATCCGGAGAAGATGTTGGCGTGGGAGCCCCCGGTGTTATTCTTGTTGATGAATTCCAGGATTTGTCTGCAGGAGAATACCGCCTATTGCGAGCTCTTTATGATTTAGGAGAAAAAGATCCCCGCGTTATTGTCGTTGGAGACGATGATCAAAGTATTTTTGCTTTCCGTGGAAGTTCTTCTCAGTATTTCCAAAAATTTGCCGATGAATTTCCGAATACCGAAAAATTCTATTTAACGACAAATTACCGCTCTGTCGCCGGACTTGTGCGAGCAAATGCAAAATTGCTTGACTTGATGACAGAACGAGTAAAAGAAGGCTCACAACAGTTTGCACTAAAACAGGACAAAGCGACTCTAGTATTTTATGAAGAAGGTGATAAAACTACAGCGGCTTTTGCAGCTGCGGAAATTCTCGCAAAAAGATTTTCATCAAATTCAACAGAGTCCTATTGTATTCTGACGAGAGAGAATGCAGAAGCCTTCTTAGCCGCAGCGAAATTAGAGGAGAAAAATATCCCATATCGCCTTCTTAAAGGGCGAGACAAGGACAAATGTCCCGTTGAAAAAACACGAGAAATTTTAGGATTCAGCAAAATACTCCAGGAGGACCCGCGCGTAGGTAAATTCCCGTGGAGTGCAAAAGAATTCAGGCGACTTGCAGACGATTACAAAACAAACCATAAAACAGAAAGTTCTTTTGAATTGCTAGATGCATTAGTAAATGATTTTATAGAGACCGAAACGGCTTGCGGCGAAGACGAAATTACATTAGGTGATTTCAACCAATATTTGAGTGAAGTGTCGTATAGTGACTTTGCAACGAAAAACATGGGTGCGGTTTCTATAGGGACAATGCATAGTGCAAAAGGACTTGAATGGGATAATGTAATCCTTGCGCTAGGTCCGTGGGCATTGAAAGATGCCGACGAGAAAATAGCACAAGAAAATTATCGTCTGCTTTATGTCGCGGCAACACGTGCAAAGAAGTCGCTAACTATTATTGGCGCTGAAAAAATGCTGCCGCGAGAATGGTTAAGTCATTTTGTCAAGCAAGATAAAATTAACGGTGTGGCCATCCCGAAGGTTCTGCATATCGAAACGGGACTCGGTGACATGGCTTTGGGACAGTATCTGAAAAAAGGTGATTCTAGCGATGTTTTTGTTGAAAAGTTACAACAGGTGTTAGAAAAAGAATCGATAGGAACATCCCTTTCCGTAGAACTTCATCCCAAAACAGGAAACTACTGTATAAAACAAGGTTCACTTTATTGGGCATGGTTCGCAAAGGATTTTACTGGCGGCCTTGTGAAAAGCCTGGCAAAGAATATCCTTGTTCCACAAAAGGCAATTCTTTCGCAAGTTGTTCGCTGGACATCTGAAGACGGGCAAGAAACCTGGGTGCCGCTGTTTAGAGTGGAATTCGCAAAAAAATAATCTCTCGGTCGTCGCAAGAGATGCGACAAATCATTGAAAATGTATCGGATTTGAGTTGTCAAGCATTCCTTGACAACTTAAAAGCGGTGCGTTGCGGGCTGGCGTCTGAGCCCCGCAGAAGGGGAAAGCTTTTCCCTCCTTTCGGAATTTTTCAAGCAAATCGCCCGGACCTATTGACAACCGGGATTTCCGAAGTTACATTGTAGTGCACAAGTGTATAGTGGTATTTTGCTTTTTCAGCATGTAAGCAAATGAGGTCGATGTGAAAACAACAATGGTAAACGCACTAAATATGCAAGGTTTTGCAAGTAAATACTTGCATATGCAATCAAAAAGACGTATATTTGGTACCATGAGTACCGTAGCAAAAAATTTCCGCATCGATTCCGAATTGAACAACCAGGCCAGTAAGCTTCTTGAGGGGCTGGGGCTTTCCATGTCGCAGGCGATTTCCATGTTCCTGAAGCAGGTTGTTCTGCATCGCGGCCTTCCTTTCGAGGTGAAGTACCCGGAACAATCTGGCGAACTGCTCGATGCCATCGAAGAGGCGAAACGGCTCGAGGCCGACCCGAAGACCAAGCGTTATACGGATATGGACGAGATGTGGGCGAACTTGGACAAATGATTTACGAAGTTATTTGGACTAGTCGTTTCAAGAAAGGCTATAAACGCTGTAAAAAGCGCGGTTTGCCTTTAGATGAGTTAAAGTCCGTCGTCGAAAAACTCAGAACAGATCAAATTCTCGAAGAGAAATATCAGGACCACGAGTTGTCTGGAGTTTTCGCCGGTACGCGCGAACTCCATATTCACCCTGATTGGCTTCTGTGCTATAGGAAGAATAAAGGCGTTTTGACACTTACTCTTGTGGATACAGGAACGCACGCAGACCTGTTCGGAAAGTAGAAATGTCACAGTAAAATGTCACAGTAAAAATCAGCGAGCACTGGAAACAGATTCTATCGGCTAATTTTGGTCTTTTTCTATATAAAAAACCGAGAAAAAATCCCCGCTCCGAAGAGCAGGGATTTTCGCTATGACAATTTGGTTCTAGATTCTATCGCCTCTTCGAGGCTCCAGAATGACAACCTGGCTTACTTCTTTTCGTAGATCTGGTCGAAGACGCCGCCGTTGGAGAAGTGCGTTCCCTGAGCCTTGTCCCAACCGCCGAAGTGCTCGATAGAAATCAAGTTCACGTTCTGGTCGAATTCCTTGTACTGGTCGAGAATGGCCTTGTTGGAGGGGCGGTAATGGTTCTTCGCGGCAATGTGCTGGCCGTCGTCGCTGTAGAGGTAGTTCAGGTATTCAGTGGCAAGTTCGCGGGTGCCGCGCTTGTCGACAACCTTGTCCACGATGGCGACGGAGGGTTCAGCCAGAATGCTGATGCTCGGGATTACGATTTCGTAGTCGTTCGGGTAGTCCTTGAGCGCGAGGAAGGCTTCGTTTTCCCATGCGAGAAGCACGTCGCCCTGGCCGTTTTCGATAAAGGTCGTGGTGGAGCCGCGAGCACCGGAAGCGAGCACGAGCACGTTCTGGAACAGTTTCTTGATGAAGTCCTTGACCTTGGCTTCGTCGTTATTGTACTGCTTTTCGGCCCATGCCCAGGCGGCGAGGTAGTTCCAGCGTGCGCCACCGGAAGTTTTCGGGTTCGGCGTGATGATGCCAACGCCCGGCTTCACGAGGTCACCCCAGTCCTTCAGGTTCTTCGGGTTGCCCTTGCGGACCAGGAACACGATGGTGGATGTATACGGGGAACTGTTCAGCGGGAATTCCTTGACCCAGCCGGCTTCGATGAGGCCCGCGTCGCGCACTGCGTTCACGTCGAATTCGAGGGCGAGCGTCACCACGTCGGCTTCGAGACCGTTGGCCACTTCCAGAGCCTGCTTGCCGGAACCGCCGTGAGACTGCGTGATTTCCACTTCGCCACCGGTCTTTTCTTTCCAGTGCTTCTTGAAGACTTCGTTGTAGTTGGCGTAGAGTTCGCGGGTCGGGTCGTAAGACACGTTGGTGAGCGTCTGCTTTTCGACCTTCTTGGCGGAAGTTTCGCTCTTCTGCTCGTCAGAAGAAGAACATGCACTAAAACCGATAGTTCCCGCAATCAGGAGACTTGCCGCAATGGCGGACTTGACAAAATTCTGATTCATTCTTATACCTCGCTTGTTTATTGTTTTTGTTTGTTGTTTTTTTTGTGCGCCGAAATATAGAACCCGTTTTTGCCATTGTCCAATACTTAATTCTTATGCGGTATTATCGGATTTTTTTATAAGCATCGCGCCACAAATAGTCCCACACTATTATTAGGTATAAGAAAATAGTATAACGCCAGATATTGTGCCGCGTAAGCCCGATTTGTATTTTATAGTATCACCCCAAAATTCAAGAGGTCAATATGTATTCTACCCACTATATGGATTTGCTCATGCAAAATTCCCCGTGGAACCTAATTTACTTTATGGCAATACCGGTAGTGCTTGCCGAAACGGTTGCCATTACGGAACTGCTTTTGCCCTATGCAGATAAACGAAGCAACATTGTAAAAAAGATAAACCGTGTCTGCGGAATTTTGGGCGGAATCGCCTTTGCTATCATCGCCATTTACTTTATTCCAAATATCGTCGTGCCGCTTGCATCTAACGGTGAATTTCGCACCTGGGTCGATGCCGTTGCCATCGGTTCCTACGTGATTGCCGCCGTCCCCATGATTTTGCTTGCTTTGCTCAACGTGCGCGCATTGTGGCGAAAGGCTAGCGAAGCGCGACGTTCACTTGTCCGCATTCTGCTGTTGGCGGCGTTCCTCGTATTCTCTCATATCGCCATGATTTTTGGCATGGTGGATCCGGGCATTGCCGGTTATTCCCCCGACAAGGCAGCCTATGCGGTATCAGCCCCTGCGGTAGAGATGGACCACCATCATCACCACCATCACTAAACACTTTTTTATGTATGATTTCGATACCGTCATAGACCGTCGAAATGACGATTCTATAAAATGGAAAGTCGCCGAAAACGAGCTCCCCATGTGGGTGGCGGATATGGATTTCCGGACTGCGCCCGAAATTCTTGAGGCTCTCCGAAATCGCCTGGAACTTGGCATCTTTGGTTATACGGACATTCCCGATTCGTGGTATAAAGCCTACATTGACTGGTGGGAAAGACGGCACGGCCTTAAAATGGAACAGAAAAACCTGTTTTTTTCTACGGGAGTCGTCTATTCTATCTCGGCTATTCTCAAGCATCTGGCGGAAACAAAGGAAAATGTCGTGGTGCAGTCGCCCGTTTACAACAACTTCTATAATTGCATAGAAGACGCTGGGCTTCGTGTGGCGGAAAATCGCCTTTTGTATAAGGACGGAACTTACTCCATTGATTTTGTAGACCTGGAAGAAAAGTTCTCAGACCCGCAAACAAGCCTGATGATTCTTTGCAATCCCCATAATCCGATTGGTAAAATCTGGAACGCTGAGGACCTGGCAAGAATTGGTGAACTTGCAAAAGAATATAGCGTGACCGTTATCGCGGATGAAATTCATTGCGACATCACGAGACCGGAAACACGCTATACGCCTTTTGCCGCCGTGTCGGAGGCATGCCGCGGGGTGAGCATAACCTGCATCGCCCCGACAAAGACTTTCAACTTGGCCGGGCTCCATACATCGGCAGTGTATGTGCTGAATCCCGCATTGCGGAGAAAGGTTCGACATGCGCTGCACGCAGACAAGTTTAGCGCACCAAATTCTTTTGCGACAGTGGCTACCGTCGCCGCCTTTGAGCAAGGCGAAAAATGGCTTGATAGCCTGCGTGAATATGTTTTCGAAAACCGAAAGTTCGTCGAAAACTTTTTAGCAAAAGAACTTCCGGAGATTTCTGCCGTGAAGGGCAACGCCACCTATCTCGTGTGGCTAGATATTTCTTCACTAAAAGAAACGGGAAGGAATTTCGCTGCCTATTTAAGGCGAAAAACAGGCCTGTTCCTTATCGGAGGCGATGCCTATGGTTCTGGCGGAGAATATTTTTTGAGAATGAACATCGCCTGCCCCAGAAACGTTTGCCTTGACGGGTTAAAGCGCCTTAAGCAGGGCGTAAAATCCTTTGAAACTGAAAAATTAGGATAAATTATGTCTTTGACACGAGAAGAAGCTCTTGAAATTTTGAACGCGAACGCGGATTCCTTACCGAACTTGATTGAGCAGGCGTACCAACTGCGTACAAAGTACAAGGGAAGCCGCGTAAGCATCCAGTTGCTCACCAATGTCCGCAGCGGAAACTGCACGCAGAACTGCGCCTATTGCGCCCAGTCGCGCGACTCCGAGGCACCTATTGAAAAGTATCGTTATGTAGAAGACAAAAAGCTGTATGGCGACAACGATCTCGTTGACGAAATGCATTTGGCGAGGCATTGTATCGGGCTTAGCGGCATTCGATTTGCGGACGACGATATCGAAAAATTAGCTGAACGCATCCGCAAGATGAAAAAGAACGACACGCAAATCTGTTGCTCCATCGGGTTCCTGACCGAAAAGCAGGCTTTGATTCTTAAAGAGGCGGGCCTCAACCGTATCAACCACAACCTTAACAGTAGCCGTCGTTTTTACCCGAGCATCTGCACTACGCACACTTACCAGGAGCGAATCGACAACCTGAAAATGCTGAAGGGCCTCGGTTTCGAAATTTGTTCCGGTGGCATCATCGGCATGGGCGAAACGCCCGAAGACGTGGTGGACATGCTTTTTGAATTGCTGGAAATCAATCCCGATTCGGTGCCCATCAACTTCTTGCTTCCGGTAGAAGGCACGCGCCTTGCTACCCGCGACATTTCGGCACTCACTCCCGAGTACTGTACCAAGGTGCTTTGCCTGGCGCGCTTGATGCTCCCGAAATCGGACATCCGCTGCGCTGCCGGTCGCGAGGTGTATTTCAAGGGGCACGAAAAGACGCTTTTCAAGGTGGCCGATTCCATATTCGCGTCGGGCTACCTCACCGAAGGCGGCCAGAGCCTCGAAGAAACGTTCCGCACCATCGAGGCGGCAGGCTTCACCTGGCAAGTAGAAAGTGAATCATCCCACTAACTTCAAGAAATACCGGTGAATGCTCGTGTCGCTATTGAGTTCCGGGTGAAACGAAAGTGCAATCTGGTTCTTGTAGCGAACGGCAACGATTTGCTCTGTTGCGTCGGCTCTATTTGAGCTTGCCGTACGCGAAAGGACTTCGACGCCTTCGCCGACCGATTCAAAGAAGGGCGCACGAATAAAGGTCTGCGGGACCTTTCCGACGTGCGCGACTTCGTTTTCCGTAAAGAAGCTGCCAAGCTGCCTTCCGTAAGCATTCCTGCGAATAATGGCGGGGAGTGTCGCGAAATGCGCCTTGTTTTCGCCTGCAATTTTTTCGGCAAGGAGGATTGCGCCGGCACATGTTGCAAGCACAGGCAGGCCTTCGACAATCTTTTTTCGAAGAGGTTCAAAAAGCCCGAGATCGTGCAGAAGTTTCCCTTGTACGGTACTCTCGCCACCGGGAAGAACGAGTCCGTCAAAATGCTGCTCTAGGTCACGTAACTGCCTGATTTCAAACACCTCGGCGCCCAGCGATTTGAGGATGCGTTCATGTTCAATGAACGCCCCCTGCACCGCGAGCACGCCAATTTGCGGTTTGTTAATTCTCATTACTTTCCCCTTTCGGCCATCAGCAGCGCGATTTCCTGTTCATTGATACCGACCATGGCTTCGCCCAAGTCTTCAGAAAGTTTGGCGATAAGCTTTGCATCGGTGTAATTGGTAACTGCCTGTACAATGGCGGCGGCACGCTTGGCGGGGTTGCCCGACTTGAAGATTCCGGAGCCTACGAAAACGCCTTCGGCACCGAGTTGCATCATGAGGGCGGCATCGGCGGGGGTGGCAACACCACCGGCA
>Ga0129306_1000259_pt1 | contig 91419 bp, 121 predicted proteins | sample P827metagenome_FD_94438 | JGI IMG/M metagenome (GOLD analysis project Ga0129306, IMG submission 94438) | Capybara group fecal microbial communities from Wisconsin, USA - P827 metagenome | ecosystem: Host-associated > Mammals > Digestive system > Large intestine > Fecal | place: USA: Wisconsin...
AGAAGGTAATTTAAGTGTCTTATTTGCACTACCATCAACACTTACCGCCGTTCCGGTATTTGTTCCGTCTGAATCCTGAATACTAATATTTCGTGCTGTAGTCCACTTCGCAGCACTTGAAGCCGTAGCAGCGTTTCCACTACATGAAGCTGAATCTCCGGTAATATTTCCTTCAACCTTACCATCAGAATTTCTAATAACAGCTTTACCTGATTTAGCAGCTACACTTCCAAAATACTCTGCAAAATTAATAGCATCAGTTCCAAAAGCTCCACCGGCTGTAAAGGTTTCATTTGGAACATAGAACATTTTACCACCGTTAGTAGTTCCACCTGAAATATTAAAAATCTTACCTTTTAATTTATTTGGAGTGTTATAAGCTGTAACTCTTACCCATGAAGAGTTAGTAGAAACATAATAAATACCATTTTGTTTAGCATCTGTCTGATTTTTTACAAGAACATACTGATTATTCTGTAGTGTTACGCCATCTACAGTTTGTGAACCTGATAAAGTAATATTTTCAGTTGTAGCTACAATAATACTTACATAATCAATTACAAATCTTTCATTTGATAACGTTTTATTGATATATACATAATTTCCGTCTACAGTTGTTTCAAGATTAGTAACTCTATTAGCAAGAGCATTAAGAGAAGTTGTAATAGCATCAGTTACGGCCTTTGTAACAATATCATTTGCCGAAGATGCTGAATAACCATTTGTTGTAAGTTTTCCGGCACTATTGATAGTTAAGGCTGTTCTTCCATCAATTTTAATATATGCATTTCCAGAGCCATCAGCCTCGATTGTAATAGGTTTTATCAACCCCTCTGGATAAAGAGCAACATCGGAGATTGAGAGTTTACCATAAAAATTAAAACTTCCATATTTCATATAAGCATTGTAAATAGAAGTTATACATGTAACGACTTTTGTAACTGCATCATAAATTGAATCAGATGCAGATATATCTTCTGTTGGTAATGATGTATTACCACCTACCGGCAATACATTGCCATTAATCTGTTTGGCACCTGTTCCAATATCAAGAGAATCAGTGTTAATTACATTATCTTTATGTGTTCCATCAGCATTATGCTGAACACGGAAACGTTCATTAATATCAGTAATATAACCAATATTGTAAGTAATTGCTTTCTGAGTAGTCCATCCGGTATTATTTACACCGGCAATATCAGCCGTAATATTTAAAATATCAGATGCAATAATAGAAGATGCACCGGCACGAATTTGTACTTCGGCTAACTTTACCCATCCTTCATCAACTTCTGGAGCTGTACTAGAGCCATCTGTACCCTTTTTAACTCTATAGATAGGTTTCATTAATTTTTTTGTATCTACATACTGATATGTTTTTGTATCTGTTTCAGGATCATTAAAAGCACGCTGCTGATTGTCATAAGATTCCCAATCACCCTGTACTTCAAGTATATCTCTACGACCGGAAGAAGATCCCTCAAATCCAATCGTTTCATCTGTAGCTTCTGTTCGGCCAAAAGGAATACCGGTAGACTTACATACACCGTAAATTGGTGACACTCTTACATTCATTCCGGTATCAGGTAAAACTTTTCCATTAATAACGAAGTCCTGGTTAGATTCCAAAATCATCTGAGTAGCTTTAGAAACGTTTTCTACAATCTGCTCAAAGGCAAATTCAAAGTCATTTGCCTTTACGATTTCATTATCCATTACATGAGTGGTTTTAAAAGTTGAATCCTGAACTGACATTTTGTTTCCTCCCAAAAGCAAAAAAAAGCCGGAATCCCTGTTTATAAGGAATTCCGGCTGCTAATCTCTTAACATACCAATAAATTAATTTTCTATATTATAACATATCTTATGAAAAATTGGCAAGATTTAAGCATCTTTAATTACAATATCAAGGTATGCTTTTACACCCTGAGCTCTTAGATAATCAAGTAAATCCTCATAAACATCTTTTGCAAAACCTACAGCAACACCTGATAAGAATGATTTATCAAAATAACCATAATTATTATATCGAGGTAAAGGTGGAGTAGATTCTTGTGTTTCAATATTCGGATCCGCATCACCGGCAGCTAATCCAAAGGCACTTTCAGCAGTATCACCTTCAAAATGTGCAATTACTGTAAAACTACCGTAAGGCTGTTTTGCAAATAACCTGAAATAATCAATATATGTTTTTGTATCTACATAACTAAAAGTAATAGTAATACTAGTTGCATTATTAGCTGTTATAAAGAATAAACTTTCGTTATTCCAGGTATCAACTGATGAAAAACTGTTATTAACAGCAGAACTATTCCAAGATTTTGTAGCAAAATTCCAATATTTATTGTTATTATCTTTTATTTGAACATTTACTTTTCCTTTAAGGAAGAAATGCAAGAAATAAGTTGTTGATGCATTTATATTTATACTCTGACTTGCTGCTGCTCCAGATTGATTCAAGAGTATTCCATAGGCCTTAGAAAATCTTGCCTCAGCAGATGCACTACAATTATTTAAGGTCCATGCAATAGGTGTATCAGTTTCAATATCTCCATCAACAATTAAGTTTGCTAAAGAAGGTGATGGATCATCTATTTTATTAGTATTTTCAACTACATAAATTACAGCATGTGGAAAATACTGTCTAAATACGTTTTTAACATCATAAACAGTTCCCCATCGTGTATCGTGGTTTCTTACAAAAATAGCCTTGAACCTGTTTTTTAATGAATTTTCTGATTCATCAGCATATCTTTCGAGAAAAGAAAAGAATTTGACTGTTTTTTCAAGCATAACACCTGATTGTTGGTATATATCAGGTGTAGAGAGCCATTCTCGCATATATGTAATTAGATCTAATAACTGTCTTTGTATAGAAGCATCCCCATTATCATTAGCAATGATGGAAGAAAAAACAGGTTTACTTTTATCTATCGTCTTAGGAAAGTTGCTTCTAATCTGATTTGTAATATCCATCGTTTCCCCCTCCGTTTATTGACTAATAATATGGATTTCTACACTTCCAAATCTGGCAATCTGATTTACAGCAATAGGAATATTATCAGAATGACCATTAAGAGTAAGACCTGAAATATCTGTTACACCGGATATTTGTTTCAGCAATACTATAATAGAAGATAAAACAACATTTTCATGTATTCCAAGGCCATTAATGTATTCCTGTAATTTTACAGTAATATCATTTTGTACCCTTGCATCATCAATACGGAAAATTGTAGCAGTAACTTCAATGTCGATTGTATAAATTGTGGCAGCACTTACTTCTACCATAGTTCCGGCAGCTTTTAATCCAGGATTTTCTTCTGTATCTGTTCCATTAATTAAATCAGTTATTTGGTTAGCCAAATCTGGTGTCAATGAACCGGTTCCATCATCAACATAAACAGTGAAGTTATAAATGTCAGATTTTGGTGGGAAATGTTCTTCTATACCAACAGAGCGAACACCTTCAATACCTAAAACACCGGCCATAATTCCATAACGGTTAGAGCCTTGCAGCCCATTTATCATATACTTAAATCGTCTAAGCATTTGTGTCTGAGTTTCGGCATCTGTTCCACCTACAGCCTGGGCCGGATTATTTACACCAACAATTTCAGCAGAAAGATTACTTTCTATTGTTGTAATAGTATCTTCCGGTACGTTATATTGAAGTCCAATATTTTCAGCAGTAGCACCAACAGTATTAGAAACGGTTTCACCAATTGGAATTGTTGCTGCAGATGTAGTTATAAAAACTAAACTTCCGTTACTAACTCTTGTTCCAGAAGGAATAGTTGAAACAATTCCTAAAGCTGCATTTCTGCTAAACTGTAAATCGACACTAGCTTTCTGGCCGGATTTCTGCTTAAAATCGAAAACAGAATAAGGAATAGCTCTCAAATTGTTGTTATATCCATTTCTTGTATCAATATAAGCCTGTTCTAAAGGTCTAGCAATTGATTCAAAAATAGTCATCACAATAGAGCCTTCGTTAAAATCTGTAAGCCCTGAGTTTCTGGCAATTGCATTTTCTTTCATTTCACTAAGTATTTGATTATAGTTTTTAGTATCCATTATATTGTTCCTCCAAAATTACGTTTTGCACCGTTTTTATCTATATATGTAACTGATACAGTTAGATTGTCACCCTTCCCTTTGAAATTAATATCTTCAACACTATCAACTCTAGGATCCTCGACTGTTGTTTGATGTACACTAGCCTGGATTAAGGCTGATGTAGCATTTAAGGCATCACCGATAGAAGCCTGAATTCCATAAGCCTCTATTCTTATTCTTGCACCAACTAAGGTTGAATATCTATTTAATAGAGCTTGTCTAAGATTTTCTATACCACCAACAAGAGCTAAATCACCGTTATATATATCTAAATCCTTATTATTGATAAGAATATCTTTACCGTAATTGTCCTTTACATCAGGATTGTTATAAACTTCATTTTCGGCCGTTTTACTTTCAGCAAAGTTTAAATTCGGAATTAAAATACTCTGTCCTGGTTTTAAGATAGTATCTTTATCCATTTATCGTACCTCCATTTGATGTATCATCATTAGGTAAGTTGTTATATGTTGCTATGATATATGAAAGTGAAGAATCTCCGTAATAATCCTGAGCTAACTGATCAAATGATGTTTCAGCATCCGTAATAGCTACAATCTTATAACCGTAAGTTACTATCAATTGATCATCTTCACCCATCTGGCCTGGAATAACTGCAATACCAATATCATTAAGATTTTTACTTGTAAGAACGGTTGCTTTATTTGCTTCCAAATTTGCCTGATAAGCTAAAGTAGAATAAACATCTGCAATATCAATATCACTTACAGAATCATCAAAGAGCTCTTTTATACTCTGCCATGCACTTTCACTAAAATATGTTTCATCAATATTTGAACAATATTTATAAATATCATTAGCGGCTGATTTTAGATTTAAGCAAGAGTTCCATACATCTGCCGTAATTGTTGGATAATATCTAAATGCTGAATAAAGCACTTTATCACCTAGCATGACAGTATCTACAGCTAAGTCTCCTGTTTCTTCTACAAATCCAGAGAATAAAGATGAATAGCGGCCTACAGAGCCATTAAATTGATCTATACAACTTTTGAAAGTTCCTATATATCCGTTTAATTCAGCAAGTAAACTGCCACCATATTCTTCTATTGTATCAGCAATAGAATTCATCTCATTAATAACATTATCAACTTTTTCTTTCCAACCATTTATTGTATTTGTAACAGTTTCCAAAACGGAAATACTCTGAGCAAAACCTTTTTTATTTACTTCTGGAGCTCCACTTGCAGAGAATTTATAATTATAACAAAATGGTTTATCTTTACTTCGAGAAATATCAAGCTGCCCTACAAAAATTCTCCACCACTTAGGATTGTGTGAGGTTACTTTTTCACCACCATTAAGAGCATAAAGATATACTTCTTTATTCTGCAGCTTATCTCTTGAACCATATTTTTTAAGAAGGTCTCTAAGGTAGAAAATCTCTTGTTCACCTGTCATTTCGGCAGAGCCTAACCTACTTTTATAAATTAGTTTCAATTCCTGATTAATAGTTGAACCAGATAAATTAATTTGTACTAAATCATTGCCATAATCAGCTACAACAGCACCACCAAAAGTTTTAGTTTCATTTTTTCTTTGAGGGAACGAAAAATCTTCGTTTTCTGGTGGCACTGAGAATGTAAATGCATCAGTTAAAACACCATTTAGTTTAAATTCGAGTAAATATGCTTTTTTCCAATAATTAGCATTAAGTAATTTTGCCATTTTAACTAATCTCCCTTAACCTTAGATTGTCCGGCATCACTAAACCAAATATCACAAATATCCGTAACTGTTGCACCTGACTGAGTGTTTGTACCTACAACAGTTAATTTCCCTTTTGTACATTTACTAGTTGCTAAAGTTAGAATTGTTGCATTTTCATCAGCTAAACAAATTTGTAAATTATCAATTTTGTTCTTTTCAGAATTACCGGCTAAAGTTCCTGATGCTGAAACAAAAGTTACGGATGTTCCATTTATAAGGCTAGTTTTTATTGTACCTGTTACCGGTGTAACATTAATTACTAAGCCTGTAATAACACTTTTATGATCTATTTTCATTTTATCTGACTTTTGTACTGTAAAACAGGCAGCGCTTAAACCAGATAAATCAACTTCAACTTTTGTTGAATCGTAGCATTTTAATTTATAACTTTCATTTGCAAGGTATAACATTATTTTGACACCTCCAAATGATTATTAATTGTTACAACAGTTCCATCCATTACAAAAGTTGAATTATTAGGACCGTTAGAAATAGTCACCTTTGAATCTTCCATAATAATTGATGATTTATTAGAACCATTAGCAATAGTTATGTTATTTTTCTGATTCGGTGATGTTCCTATTACTTTCAATTCAATTTTATTGCCGTGAACATCTGTAATTGTAATTCCTGAATCGGCCATTTGAATTGTGTTATACTTATTATCAACTTTATCTTGAATAATTATTCCATCACTAGTTGCTTCTACGGTATTGTTATTTTTATCAGTTACAGTAATTCCATCTTCATTAATTACAATACTATTTCCCCAGGCATTTAATGATATTCCTTTATTTTGAGATTTATTATCATCCTGGACCGGATTAGCCTGGAATTCTATATTTTCATCATTAGATACGGCTTTATAATTTCCGTTTGCATATTCTTCTGTTATATCCCATCCACCCTGAGTTTTAGTTTCACGGCTATTATTTTTATCTTCTAGTTCATTATCATTAGCGGCCCATAAAGTTCTTATGTTTTCATCACCACGACTAAAACCTGAGCATAATACAAAGGCACCAACAGCCGTAAATGTAGGTGTAAGAACAAAAACACGAGAATTCTTAGGTGGTAAATTCCTTTGAGAAGGAATGTAATTATCTTTTAATGTTACCCATTCATCAGATTTTACAGGTATATTTGAATATTCAAATCCTGTATCTGAGACAACAGTAACAGTATTATTCAATGAGTTTACTTCTTTTACTAAAGCCCAAAATCCTATTCTATTTTTAAGATAACTGTCATTATTAAGATGTGGAGCTTGTACATTAGTTTTATGAAAATTTTTAATAACTTTCATTATTCAAACTCCTTATATACGGCAGAAAGCCGTGTTATAGGCTTAAATCCATAACCAGAGTATTCACCACCTCTAATAACCTGATAATTGAGCATAGGATTATCACCATAATTCCAGGAATGTTTTTCAGAGATTATGTAATACATTCCTTTTGCAAAATTAATCCATTCACCTATTTTTGCGTGTTTTTCTTGTGTGTAATTTACAAGTGTAAAATCACCTGTATACATTTCATCCAAATTAGAAAACCATTTTTCAAGATTTTCATTCATTTGTTTAATTTTTGTTTCATCCGTTTTTGCATCCAATGTAGCGTTATAGCCTACAAAAGAACATGTAAGTAATTGATAACCATATAAAGCAGCTTTATTCAAATTTGCCTTAGCAAAGTCATAACCTTTTACAGTTCCTTCTGTGACAGCCTTATTCATAAAGAAAGTAGGATCTTGCTTTGTTCCTTCAATATAAGTCATAAATGCTGTATATACTTCTTCACAACTTCTAGTTAGCGTATAATCAGTTAAATGAGTGGGATTTATTGTGTATTTTGCCTTTGGATTATCATAAGGCACTTGTCTAAATGCAATTTTAGGTTTTCCAGAAACGTCAATATAACCAAAAATCTCATATATAGGTGAAGGTAATAATTTTTTTATAAAATCAATAACGTTGATTCTTTCTCCTTCAAATAAATTACTAGATATAGGATATGCAAAAGAATCTGTAGGAGCATCAATATAATCATTACCATACCATAGATCTATTAAATCACTAATTACATAATTTGATATTGTTTTAAACTCAGAGACCTGTTTTTTAAACATATTTATACTAGCTTCTACAGTCTTTTTAATCGAAAACCCTGTTGTTCCGTTTTCTTTTTGAAAATCGGCCTTAAATATTCTATCTGCTGCTTCATTATTAAAAACAGTGAGTTTAATATCAGCATTAATATTTAAATAACTGAATAACCATTCAATACTTTTACCGGAAACAGTTACAACCTTATTCAAATTACTTGCCATTCCACCAACGGAAATAGTTGTAACTACACCGATAAAATCAATTCTTGAATCAAATCCAGATTCAGAAATTTCTATAATATCCAACGGTTTTACTTTATCCATAAATGGATCTTTTAAATTGTCTACATCTTCTTTTACCGTAAATGAAAATGAACCGCCAAAATTATCTATGGACCGCTCAAAGTTGTATGATTGTAAATTTCTTCCTGATGTATATGGTGAATTAGGTGTAAATTCCAAATATGGTAATTTTGAGGCCTTATTATTAATAACAGAATGATAACACTTTATTGTAGGCTGTGGCGCTTGTGCTAATACTTCCATTATTTCCCCCAAAAATCAAAGTTAAAATAAAAAAGCCGGAATAATGCGAAAACATTACTCCGGCTGCTAATTACTAACATACCTTGTGTTTTATATATTTTATTCTATAAGTTTTCTATTGTCAATTAATATACTATGGCCTAAAATTGATGTATGAATAATAATTATACTTTTGAATGTTCTCCAGAGCTTTTACAGAAGATTAAAGAAGGATCTAAAAACTCAGGATTATCAGAAAGTCAATTTATTGCTGCATGTATTGAGTTTTTCTTTTACAAAAATAATACTTGCCAAAATACTAAAGAAGTTTTACCTTTTAAGTAAGGAGACGTTTTATTATGAAGAAATTAACTACACTTTTTGTATTATTTTTCCTGGCCATTGGTTTATTTGCAGAACAAGTAGAAATACCTAAAAATTATGATTTTCTGGAAATAGATAATTCCATACGCTATTGTGATGATAATGTTGAAAATTCATATAAATTATATTCTGTAGTATATAAAACTGATGCAGTAAATTTGACAAGTTTACATTCAGTAAAAACATCTTTAGTGACAAACGTTGAAATCAATATTACATTAAAATTTGATACAGAAGAAGAATTAGATGATTTTATAGATTATTTCTATTATACCTATAATTATACAATTAGAAATACCCCTGTATTTTTTGATGCATTAAAAGATTTTGTCATTGATTTAGGTGTAGAACCTCTTTATGTCATGGATGAAAAGGATAAACCAAAACAAATATTATATATAGCCAATCTAACTAGAAATTAACTAATATGTTTGATTTACATTAATTCCGGCTAAAAGTTCTGCATATATCTTATTCATTATATTAGTTAAATTCTTTATTTCATTATCTTCCAAATAACCATTTTTAACATCTTTCTTTAATTCATTTTTTATTTCTGGTGATTTTTCAATAGCATCCATTAACGCATTTTGTGAGACCTTTCCGCCATTCGATAATGCAAGATTTGAAATAACATTTTGCATTGGTTCTAGTAAAAAATCACTTATTGTTGCATCATCGGAATATGGTTGAGTAATCTTAAAGCCTTTTTTCTGTGCCCATTCTCTCTGTGCCTGATCTTTAATTTTTGGAGTTAGGAATATATTATTTTTAATAATTCCAGGAGCATCTTCTGGTGATACTTTTTCCACCATAGGAGAATCATACTTTTCTTTAGTTAAATCGAATTTTTCATAATGATCAACTAATGCAGTATAACCACTACCATCACTTCGAGGATCAATAACAGAACTTTGAGCTCTTATTAATTTCTGTTTCCATTCTGGGAGATTTTCTGTTCGTTTTTCTGCTTCCGCTTTATTAATTTCATAATCAGTTGTTATTGCACCACGTTTCTTCTTATCCTCTTCGATTGGATTATCTTCGGAAAAACCACTACCATTATCTTCTGGTTTAATTAAGAAATTAGCAATCTTAGATACATCTGAGGCTATACCACTCATAGCACCTAATTCTACCTTAAATACCGGCTGCCCCATTTTCTGTATTGATTCTGCAATCTGATTTACTGATTTCTGCCATTTTGTTTCCGCGTTTTGATTTTCTGGCGCTTGCATGACATTCTTTATCTTTGATTCATCGACATTGCCGCCGTTATCCTGATAGAGTTTAAGTAATCTTGATGCACCGGTATAATTAAGGCCAAACATTTCTCTAAGTCTTTCAATCTGACCTGTTACGTTTTCTTTTCCTTCTACATCAATAAGGCTACTCATAATTGAACCAAAATTCTGAGGATTCAAGCCTTGTTCAAGCAGCATCATTTTATTAACATAATCGCCTTTATCCTGGTATAAATCATTACCTAGTGCAGCTTGCTCTTTTGAGATTGTTTTACCTGTTTTTTCGTCTGTTACAGTTCCACTATAAGCCTTAGAAATAGCACTATAAGCGATAATGTCACTAGTTTTATTAAGGCCTGTAGCATTTGCAAGACCTGAATTTGCCTGACTAAGCATTTTGGCACCTTTTTCACTCTGCCAAAATGCATTATTACCGGACATTTTTGAAAACATAAGTAATGTATCTGCAACTTCTGTAGCTGAACGGCTAAAACCATTTGCAATTCCATCTTCCATAACTTTCTGAATATTTGATAGAAATTCTGGAATCTGAGAATCATTTAGCCCACTTGCTTTTCCGGCTGTAACAAGATAATTAAAATCATTTGACACATCTTTACTTTTACCATACCGAGACATTAGACCGGCTAAATTAGTGTATTGAGTTACATCTCCACCTGTAGCATAAGCCCATTTAGCTGTTGTTTCAGCAATACTACTTGTATAAGCGGCCTGAGCCTGATCACTTTTTAGATTATTACCAACACCCTGTTTTCTTAAATCAACAATAAGAGAATTAAACTCTTTTAAATCAAGGCCGGTTCCTTCATTACTTTTATTAACCTGACTATAAAGAGCCATTGCTTTATTATCATCTGTTGTTCCAAAGGCTTTACCGGTTGAGAATATTGTAGGCATTGCATCCTTATAGGCATCTGCAAGAGCTTTACCACCTTTTAATACGGCAGCACCGGCCATTAATACACCACCACCAACCATAAGGCCCTTAGCAAGACCTGTCATATCTTCTATATTAGCCATACGAGAGAGATTGTTAGCTGTAGATGCTACACCACTTACCCCCTGAATGACAGATCCACCAATATTACCACCGGCAGCCGATTGTATCATGTTTCCACCGGTATTTAACATTCCTAAAATATTCTGCTGAGTATATGCACCTAATTGCTGTTTTTTTACATCGTCTCTTGTTTTTATTCTACCTACAGCCGGCAAATTCTGATTTGTACGATTAACAATATCATTCATAGCCTGGAAATTCTTAATCATATCTGGCATAAGAACACCAAACTGCTTCATATATTCAACATTATCTTTTAATGAATCAGACGATGTATTTAAATCTTCACTCCAGGCCTGTAGTTTTTCTTGTGTATTTATATTTTCATTCTGAGCTGATATATTTTCACCAGATGGAATAAATGTTTTTTCCTTAATTGTATTATCTGGCTCTATATCTTTTACAGAGTATTCACTTCGAGGCAATTCAATAATATTAGGAGTAGAATCTATTTCATTTTTAGATGGTTCTACTATACTTATAATCTTTTCTTCTTTTGGTTCAACAGGATTAAATACATTTGCTTCTGCAGCTTTATTTTCCGGCTGAATAATTGTTTTTTCTATAATCCTATTTTCCGGTGTTTCAACTTTTGGAGTTTCTACAATATTTTGTGGAATATTCTTTATTTCTTCTCTTTTCGTTTCATCTGGATTGTTAAATATTCCTTTACCTGTCGATTCTGTAACCGGCTGAACAATTGTTTGCTCAATAATATTCTTTTCCGGTGTTTCTGTTTTTTGAGCTTCATCTATTTTTATAATTCTTTCTTCTTCTGTTTTAGGAGTTACAGGATTAGAAGTAAATAATGATTCTTTAGATGGTTCTGTTACCTGTTGAATAATAGTTTTTTCTATAGTTCTATTCTCAGGTATTTCAGTTTTAGGAGTTTCAATTATATTTGGAGTAATATTTTTTGTATCATTCTCTTTTGGAGCTTCAACTATTCTAATAATCTTTTCTTCATTATCTGCAGCTTTATTATCTAACTGTTGAAAGTTCTTATTTTCCGGTTCTGAAATTGGCTGAACAACAGTTTTTTCAATGATATTATTTTCAGTAATATCATTCTTTGGAGCCTCTATAATATTAGGTGTTATTTTGTTAGCACTTTCTTCTTTTGGAGATTCAATAATTTTTATTATTTGTTCATCATTCTTTTCTATCGGTTCATTTTGAACTTTCTGAAAATCACTTCTTTGAGGTTCCTCAATCTGCTGAATAATTGTTTTTTCAATTACTTTATTATCAGCAATATTTTCTTTTGGAGTTTCAACGATATTTGGAATAACATTATCGTTTTTTGGTGATTCAATAATATTAATGATATTAGATTCATCATCATTATCAAATTTATTTACCGGTACAAAAACAGTTTTTCCATTATTAGGATCTAACCCGGTTGAAATCTTTGGTATATTAATATTTTCTCTGATTTTATCATTGAAAAGCTGTAAATTTCTAACAGCATCAGATACTACAGTTCCAAATTCCTGTAAAATAGCGTTATTATTTTTTAAATATTCTGAGGTATAATCCTGGATATTCTGCTGCTGATTATTGCCATTGGTATTCAAAAGCCCCATATTTTCAGGAGCTTTTTGAACTAAAGGGGAATCATCAATTTTTGTTTTAACTTCGGCTGTTACTTTTACATTACCTAAAATATCAAACTGTTGCATGATAATTCCCCTTATTATTAAAACTGAGCATTTGCAATATCTTCTTCTGAATATCCCAAAGCTCTTAATTCATCCGCATCTACAGCAGATTTTTTGTTTTCTTTTTCTTTCTGGTATGCGTTTCTTATACCTATCTTGTCATAGTTCATAAGATACTCAAACCAAACATGGTAGTACAATTCATCTTGTAATTCTTTATTCTGAACTGACCCCATCAAAAAGGCCTGGACCGTCATTATCTTTAGTGTCTGGAACGGAATCCAATCCTTTATTTCCTTCGTTGCCATTAGATTCAATGAGTTTCTGCACTTTGAGACGAAAAGTATACAATGCAGCATAAACTTCCATAATGAAAGCCTGAGAAGGAATATCAAGCCATGTAAAGTTTACATTTTCCTTCTTTGCATTTTCAAACCAACTAGGGCCGTTCATTACAAGTACATCAAGTGTAGCAACCTGTTGAATAAAATTAAGTACATTTTTATCAAAACTTTCAGCCGGAACACCGTTCAAGCGATAAGCCTGTAATCTTCCAATTGCCTGAATATCACGAGCTCTAGGATATTTCACCTCAAATTCTCCACGGCTAGTTTTGATTTTTTCAGTTACATCCTTACCCATTACAATAGCTGTAAACATATCAGTTTTCTGAGCTTCATCCAAAAACTCTTTTGTATCTTCACGTTCTTTCAATTCCATAGTAGTTTTTCCTTTTCCTTTGTAGAGATTTTAAGAAGTTAGGGGAAATTTTCTCTTAATTTCCCCTAACTTCCCTATTGCAGCTTATACTTCTGCATCTGACTGCTTTTCGTAATCTTCACCAGAGCTCATGTCAATAGCTTCAAAACTTACGTTAGCTTTAACATAAGTTCCACCATTAACAGTGATTGTGAATCCTGTTGAAATCAGTGTGTCTACAGAACCAATAATCAGTTTCTTTTTTTCATCATAGAAATCAAGATATTTGAATTTAGATACAACTGTACCATTCTTGAAATCTGATGATTTTGGATTGAATGAAGAAAGAGAAATCTTTCCACCACCATTCAAAGCCTGTGTTCCTTTATAAACTTTTGGACTTGCCAAAAAGCCTGTCAAACGGCCGTTTACATTGATAGCCTGAGCATCAATTGAAGCCGGGAATACAGAGTCAAGAACCTGAGCTCTCTGTGTCTGAATCTGTTTTGTCATTTCGGCTGAATCAACAAATCCGATTACCTGAGCATCAGCAGCACTTGATCCTACACGAACCTGGCATCTGTAACCAATAGTAAAAATTGAACTTGCGACACCGTTTGTATACTGTGCTATTCCGTCTGCCATTTTTTACCTCCCTTACAGTTCAACTGTAGATGTGTAGATGTGATTAATTGCCGTAATAAATACGAAATTAACCGGAGCAGTAAGATAGCGGCTATAAGTAATATAAACTTTATCACCGTCAATTCTTACTTTAATATCCCATACATTTTCATTTGAATCTGATGGAACAATATAACCATTCAAAGCCCATTCTTTAGCACGTTCTGTCAATGTGCTAATAGCTGCATTTGCTGAGATACCGGCAGTGCCAATTACAGGCTTAAACTGAGCTCTCAAATCACGATTCATAAAGAGATCTTCACGAACCATTGAACGCTCATTGTTAATCAAGTCATTACCCTGGTAAGTTGTCAAAGCACGAATACAAATATATTCAGAAAGGTTTTCTGGATTTGCATTACATACCATAACACCGGCCTTGATAAGATTTGTCATGTTTGCAACATTACGGATTTTTGTAAATCCAAGTACATTAAGAGCCTTAAATGTAAGTGGAGTATTTGCAGACATTGCACTTTCCATAGAGGCAAGCATAACACCAAGCATAGCACCTGAAAGAGTTTCAGTTTTTCCACTGATAAGATTTACTTTAAGTGGATTGTCACAACAGAATGAAACAAGTCTACTGTTCAAGCCCTGGGCTTCTGCAATAGCATCTTCATCTGTCATTCCAATTGGACCACCGAGAATACAAGTTCTTTCCTTACGGTTGATAACATTGCTCATATTTGAGCAGTGTGTACTGATAAGAGCATGTACACCTGAATCTGTAGAAGGTGTAGCAATAATCTGAACATCTTCAAGTTCAAGAGCTGCAAGAGCATCAGTCCACTGCTGTACACCGTAAGAACCAATTGATCCGCCTGTAAAGTAAACGTAACCATCAGTATTATCAGGCACCTGACGAGTGTTAGCATCGAGAATTACAACGTTTCCGATAAATTCCATAGCATTAATAGCATTTACAAAAGCATCGTAATTAGCGTAAAGTGTTGTTCCTGTTTCTGCTACACTCTGATTTGTTACTGTATCAAGTTTTACAGATTTCAAATCAGCATTGTTACCAACAACAGCAGCTTGCCAAGCATCACTATCATTGATATAAGCAACAAGAGCATCAAGTGTGTCAAAATCGTCAAAAGATACAACAAGTTCATCTGCAGTTTCCGAAGGATCTGCGTCTGTCATAGCATAGAAGCTAATAGAACTTGTGCTGACTGATACCATAGGAGTGATATTTTCACCGATATAGTTTACTTCAAGTGCAGCATTGACAATATCATCAGTTACTTCTGTATTGTCTTTGTATGCAAGAGTAACTTTCTTAGAGTTAGCAATTGTACCGTTTGCAATCATAATTTTGAGCTGATTTGTATGAACACCCCAATCCCATGATTTAAGTGTCATTAAATCGGTTGCACCGGTTTTAAGAGTAACACTTGACTGTGTACCATCGTTTACACGCATTGCAAATACACGCTGTGGAACAAAAGTATTTGAACCACTAAAAGCATGAGCTACAGCATCAAGAAGTTCACCACCAACAAGAGCCTGTTGAGCATCGGCTACACTTCCGAATTCAAGCATCTTATAAGGTTCCCCACCGTTTGATTTTCCCAAAATACAGAGATTTCCGGCTGAAATTCCTGATGGACTAGAGACATTGAAGCTACGGCCATATACACCAGGTACATAATGCTCTGAACGCTGACCGGCACTTTCAAAAATAGCTGGACTTACACCCATTTTCTCTTTCCTCCCTTTTTAGTTGTTTATTGGCATATTGAGAATTTCCTCAATACGCAAAAACCATTCATCGACTGTGAAGAATGATCTTGGATAATAGTGTTTAAGCAGAGCTTCGATGTAATAATCCTGTGGATAATACGATAAAAACTTTGCTACACCCATTTTTTTATTTGCCTTCACTGCAGCCGTAGTTACTTTGTTAATCTTTGCAACCTTTACCGGCTTTTCGATTTCCGGTTTACTCGCAACAATTTCTTCTACCTTTGTTTCAACCGTTTCAGGTTCCTTCTCAGGTGTAGAAATTCCTTCAAGCTCTGACTGCTCAATAAGATTTTCCGTAACTTCTGGCTTTTCTGTCTCAGACAAATCAACGTTTTTCTGTTTTGACATGGTTAATTACCTCCCAGAAAATTTCTGTAGTTATGTTTTCTATTTCCGTATCAAGAATTATCTGTGATACGTTATAATCAACGGAAAAAGTTATGTGAGAGCCGGTAAGAACAATATCAAAATCGAAATTGTAATTACTTGAACGTTCACCACTAACTTGATTTCCGAAAATCGCACAATCAAAAAACTTAAACTTTTCTTTTAAAATCCGGTCCAATGAACATTGAAAAAATAGATATAAATGTTCATACAATTCATCTTTAAGCTGATCGTTTTCGCTCCATATTTCTACGGATACATTATCTCTACGTCTTGAATCGACTTTTATACCATATATTCCACCAGGTTCTTCTCCAACGGTCCTAGAATCTGCTATTTCCTTCAACTTATTTATTCTTTCTTCATCATAAATAAGTACATAACCTGGAACATTTTCACGGACTATTGCTCCGCTTTTCTTTTTTACAACTTCTGTTTCACCTGTAATCTCATTAATACGAGTTTTAGGCCGTGTATCTGTTTCAAACAATTCATCAAAATCCTTGCTTGTCATTTTTACACCGGAAGTTACTTCCATTAAATTAGCTAAATCAGGTACATTTCCATCCCTCTGAGAAGTAATAACTACGGCCGGAAACGTATCATTTGCCGTTGCTGAATCTTCTAGCATCATGTGAGCGAACGGATGTTCATTTACTACAGATATGTGGAAATTGTTATAAACAGCTTCAAGATGCAGCCTATCTATATACGTTTTAGCTACATCTACTAGAGCCTGTTCTACTACAAATCCTAAATTAAGGTAGTAAATCATCCTTAAAACCTCACGAAAACAAAAAAAAGGCAGCCTAAAATCTAATCTCAGTAAGATTAAATTCTAAGCTGCCCTTTTCAGAACATACTAATTATTATGTCTATTTTGATTTTATTCTATTAATGCTCTGTTGTCAATGTTTTATAAATGCTACTCTTAAAATCACATTTACTAAAATCCGGCTTAAAGTTCAAATCAGCATTTTCCGGTATTTCAACCTTGCATTTATACCCCATTTTATTACATACTTCACAAGAATAATCAGCCCTTGTAAGACTTTCAACAATCAAATCAATTAATTTTTCTTTTTCATTCATAGTTTTATTCCTCCATAATTAAAGAATAATCTATGAATAAAATTATTTCATTCAACTTGTAGTTGAAAAATTAATTACCGGAATACATCTTGTTATCAGCCTGAATTCCTTCATTAATAATACTATCAATCTTAGGTCTAACAGTTCTTTCCAATGCTCCCATCATATCAACCGGTGGTATAGCATCTTTGTGATAAATCCAACTATTAGCCGGTGATTTTGCTGAAATAATACGGAAAGTAAAATAAGAACTTCCGGTAACATCTTTCATTCTTACCATACCAACACTTCTATCATCCCAAGCCTGATCCTCTGTTAATCTACCCTTTTTAGCCCAATCATAACCTTGTCTTTGAACGCTTTCACCCTTAAAGTTATCTTCAAAATATTTCTTAGCCGCATTTACGGCCGATAATTGCAGTCCCTTTACTGATGTTTGATAATTCTTTTGTGGAATAAAATTATTAAAATGAGCTCTTTTCGTTCCCTTTTGATTAGGTGTTCCCCATCTAAAAGGAATAATTAAATAAGGTATACCTTTTTTACTAACCCTGGATTTATTGCCATAAGGATGTGTTTGTTTCATATCATATTCAACTTCTTTCTGGCCTTTTGTTTTTGCTTCCAATTGTCTATTATCAGATGATATAGAATAATGAAAATCACCTAGTTTTTCAGATCTAATAGATCTAACCATAGCGCTAGTTACACCATCGAGAAATTCAATACCATTTAATTGTTCTGAGCCTGTTAAATATCCGGTCCATGCATTATGAACTAACTGAGCAGCCCTTCTAAATGCATTTGCTGTATTAGGCAAGGCCGCTTCTGGAGCATTTTCAACAGTCTTTGAAAAGTTATCTACGAGTTTCTTTAATTCTGATAAATCATATTCAATGGTATATGTAGTCATTTTTAATAACTCGAATTAATTCCCTTCTTTGTTATTTCATTATTCTTCTGAACATTTACGGCAGCTTTTTCAGCATAAGCAGAGAATAGTTTTACAACTACCTTCTTAGGCAATCGCTGATTTTCACTTGTACGCAATTGAGGAATCTGTTTTACAACACGATATGTAGGCATAATATGATATGTAATAGAATATGCTTCGCCAAATTCCGGCATATTTTCAGCATCTTCAAGCCATTTAATTTTATTAGTTCCGACAAGAATAAAGTCTACACCCTGTTTATATTCTACTTCTTCACCTTCAATAATTCCCTTTACTGATACAATATCATAGACAAAATCGGCCCCTATTGTATCTGTAACGAGCTTAGAACGGCAGATAACGTCTTTTTGTGTATAGCTTCCGGCCAAAACAGTAAGAATATCATCGTTAGATACATCACATTCATAAGGGAAAGAACATACCGCATCACCATTACTTTCTTCTACAGCCTGAGCATCACCTTTATTTAAGTTCTGGCTAAGTAATACAAAAATAAACGGTGGAATATATTCTACATTTTCAACCGTTACCGGTTCTGTAATAGAAATTTCTTCTTTTGTATCTGGATCCGTTGTAGGTTCAATTCTAAACTGATTCAGCCTAAATTCTTTTGCTTTATACTCTATTCCGGCAGCATCCGTGATTTTACCAATATTAATAATGTCACTAGGAGCCGTTTGATATAAACCTTCAACATTCTTTTTTGCATTAATCAACTCTGGAATAGTATAATATCCCATATTATTCTTTTCTGCCTCTGCAGATGCTAATACCTGAGTTATCTTTTTTCTTAAAATGACTGTAAAATAAGTTCCCTTTTCGGGAACATTTTGAGTATTTAAATAAATATAATTACAATTCTTTTTTGCATTTGGATAATTGTTTCCCTTCTGATCATAAATCTCAATCAATTCAGCCTGTTTAATTTGCAGTGTATTATCAAGTTCAAGAATACCGTCATTATTAAACAGCATAACAACAGAATATGAGATCATGTTTTTAAGATATGTATATGTATAACCTCTACCGGCACAAAAAGGACAATGTATATCCGGCTGCATAGTTCCAGGTTTTACACAAGAACATTTTTCAGCTATGCGCCATCTAAGCCACTGACCGTGACGTTCAATAAGAGCTTCATAATTATCTTTACCTAAACTAAATTGTATAGGTGTGTTACGGCCTAACCCAACCATAGCGCTATTCTCCTATCTCTCTATATAAAGTTTCATCACCATAGCATTGATGGTATATATCTGGCCTAAATAAGTCCTTTAAGCTGAATTTTCCTATTCTGATTACTTTAAGATTCCAATATCCAGGAAGCGGCGGCATGTATGAAATAATATCGCTTTTATGAGCATATTGTTTTACTTCATTAAAAAATAAGCGACTGATTAATTTTGATATAAAAAATACTAAAGGTTTAGGACTCCCAAAAGTAATTAAATCCGGTTTAATTCCTGATTGAAAATAAATCTCTATTCCGGTTAATACAGAACCGGCACCGCCATAAGAATGACCGCAACAAACTACCTTATAATCTGGAAAAGTATTCATTGCTAGTAATACTTCATTCATTATCATACCTTTACAGGAATTAAAAGCGCTTTGCCATCCTAAAGCTGCAAAATAAACATACCAACGCCTTAACTGTGGAATGATAAAAAATAATAAATTGATTATCCAATCTTTTATAGAAGTTGAAAATTGTGTGAAAACATATATTGTCTTTTCTTCATGGATTATTTTAGTACACCAATTATAATCAAATGTGTTACTTTTATATTCCATATTTTTCTGAAATTTATATAAGTTCCACGGTTTCATCTTTCAAAACTCCCTATTTACAACATAAATAAACAAGTCCAACTGCAATAATCCAGGCAATAGCTGATACAAGATAATACATTTTAACCCCTCATTTTTTATAAAAAAATCCGGTTTTGAAGTGACCGGAAACACTATCTCCAAAGGCAGAAAAAAACTACAAAAAAGTGCCTTCATCAATCAGTTTTACACTACAGTAACAAGAGCAACTTTACCGGCTGAATCAATCTGCAAAGTTTTTCCGTCATCTGTGTCTTTTGCTGCCAATACAGCAGCCAATTTTGTTTCAAGAGCTGTAAGTCTGGTTTCTACATCTGTATTTCCACCATCTTCAATACCCTTTTTAATTGCGTTACCATAAGGGCAACCTTTTGTAAGATCATTCAAATCATTCATTTTCTTATCTCCTTGCTGCTTTACGATACAGCCCGATGATTTATAAAATCCGGTCTAGGCCGGTATTTTCCTATAAAGCTCCAATTCTAAAGAATCCAAATTTAAACTTATTCTGTTGTATATAATCCTGGACTTCTTTCTGATAAACAGCAATACGGGCCCCAAAGTATGCGCTAGTAGCTGACTGAGTACTTGAAAAACTCTCAGATACACCATCCATAGAAAGTGAAGAACTTGAAAAACCTGACATAAGGCCATCACCGATAACATTCAAAAGTGATATAGCGGCCATTTTACCGATCATGTGTCTCAAATCTTCTGGCACTTCATCAGAAGTCTCAAAACCGGCTTCATAATCAATTGCATAGAATAAATGATGGTTCCAGGTTTCAGATCCATAAGGACTAATAGCTGTACTAATACCGTTCCATGTATCAGAAGGCTTCCAAGGTCGTTTTAAGAACTTAATAACACCATTTTTCTTATCAAGTGTAGTAGATGCTAGTAAATCATCGTATTCTGGTTCACCGTTAGCACCTCTATTAATCAGCGTACAACGTGTAGCCTTAATAATAGGCCGCTGTTTAGTCTGAATCATTCCATAGCGCTGAATTTTGCTATATCTAAAGTCATACAACGGTTCTTCATCATCATAATCAACTTTTCTTGTAAGATGCTGTCTTTCAACACTCTCAATAGACTTAATACGTTTTTTAACAATAGTAATATTAAGCTGTCTAGCCATTTCTGCCGTAGCAGCATTGATAAACCATTGAATTTGTTCATCTGAAAACATCTGGCCGTTTGTAGCCTTAAAATCTGTTCCCCAAAGGAATGTATAACGACAATCATCAGGAGTTACAATTGTTCCCCATTCACCTTCCGGCACCTTATAGTTATTAAAAGAATAACCAACGGCATCAGGAACACCGAATTTAGTCCAACAAGTAAAAGCAAAATCCTTGAAATCTGGATTTTCAATACTAGCTGGATGGATCCTATATTGATAAAGGCCGTTTTGTAAATCAAAAGAATCTACAAAATCACCAGAATTCACTTCTAGCGGCTCTGTAGATGCTTCTGGAATGACAAAACCGCTATTAGTATAAACTTTCCAAGATTCATCTTTATAAAAAAGACGCTCCAAAATAAATGATGAGTTATTACCATTCAAGTTTAAGAGAATTCTTGTTTGTGTACTTTCAGCAGTTATTGTCATTCTTTAGCTTCCTTATTTAGAAAGTTCATAACCTGGAATTGTGAGCAATCTCTTAGCTTCAACTCCGGTTACTTCGCAACATCCCTTTTCATCAAGTGTAATAGTTCTTGTAGGGAGCACGATATTCATACCGGCATAACCTTCACATTTAATGATAACTTTTGCATCATCTTTAATGTTTACAGGCTTTTCTTCGGCCGGTTTTTCGTTTTCTTCCGGTTTTGTTTCTGGTGTTTCTTCCGGTTTTTCATCTACGGCCGGTGTATTTTCAGCAGCGGCCGGTTTTTCGTTCTGTTCAACTTCTGTAGCTTTTTCGTTCTGTTCAACTACAGAAGTTGTGTTTGCCTGATCTCTTTTAGGTCTAGCCATACACAACTCCTTTTGTTTACTTAGTAAAGTCCACCAGAATAACCAACGTTCTTAATAAGAGCATTGTATTCAGGAGCACGAACTTCGAGCATACCGTAAAGTGCAACAACACCACGGTGAGCGAGGCTTGAATCTGTTGGAAGGTCGAAGTTTGACATTGCCATCAACTGACCAAATGAAGTATTAGGCTTCATTTCATCTGTTGTAGGTGTAAGCAATACAATAGATGCTGTTCCTGGAAGGTCCTCATTCAAGTCTACTACTACAGTAGTTGTATCAGGAGACTTAGCAACACGTACCATTTCCATCATTTCTGTACCACCGGCCTTAGAACGTGTGATAATAAATCCTGTAGCTGGTTCACCGTTTGTATCAGGTGTAATAGTAAGAGTTACTTTTTCACCACTTGCAACGGCTACAGCAGATCCAAGAGGCTTAGCTGCTGAAATACCATAAGCATTTACGGCATGTACGGCATACATATAATTTCCGGCCCATGCTGTTGTGAATTTAGATGCTGATTCACTTGCAGCAACGGCTGTAAAGTTAGAAGGTGTATTAGGTCTCTTAGCCTGGTTTCCGGCAGCTACTACAGGGCCCTTTACCTTAAACATCTTATCTGCACCGGCATCATCTGTAATACGAATAGTTGAACCTGTAGGAGTAAGAATATCAGGCAATTTCTGCAATGCAAAAGTATCATCACGTGGTGTAAGACGGAGACGTGAACTGTACATAGACTTAAACTGACGAGCAATAACAGGTGGGAAGTAAGCCTCTGACAAGTCACCACCTTTATCGAATACCTTCTGAGCAACTTCATCAAAGAGAGCTTCGCCGGCATCAATTGTATCACCATCAATATTTCCTGATTCACCAATTTCCAAACCACGAACATCCATAACTGTAGCGCGGAGTTTTTCAGCTACAGAAGTATTCTTTGCAGAATCTTCAATAATCTTCAAAAGTCCATCGTACTGTTTAGGAGATACGCTTGAATCACCGTGGAAAATACAACGCTCTGTACCCTTAGATACACGCATTACAGCAGCTACTTTAGATGCATTGATAGCATTTTCTACATTGTCTGTAAGTGTAAGAGGATGTGAAGTCTGCCACTTACTTGACATGTATTTTGTTTCGTAAATCTTACGAGAGAACTGTGGATCACCCTCTGGAGCTCTTTCAGATTCACCAACAAACAAGAATTCATCATCACCTACATCTGTTTCACGTTCAATCTGGTGAACAGTAGACTTAACAGGCAGTTTGTGAAGTTTATGGAACAACTTCAAATCTTTCTGTTTTACGTCAAGAACGGTTACAAGTGTAGCCTCCAAATCTTCACGCTGCAAAGATCTACCCTGAGTATAATCTGCAGCATTTGTACCATAACCGGCTTCAAGAGCCTTTTCGAGTTCTGTATTCTGAACTTCATTGTCAAATTCATTAAAAATGCTTTCTTCCATTTTTAAGTCCTCCCTTTACTGATTGTCGCGGACAATAGAACAAATCTTGTTCCAAACTGCCGGTTTAACCGACTTTACGCCGCCTTTCATTGCTTTCTGGAATTCTGAGTTATAGAACTGAACTTCTTCCGGTCCTATCTTGCCACCCTGAGCCGATTTACAAATTGCATCTTTGAAAGTATCAAAGTCTGCATTTGTAGGCTTCTTATTAGCTGTAGGAGCAGCCGCACCACTTCCAGGCATTGACTTAGCTACTACACTCTGTCGCGCTACAGGTTCACCAAGAGCCTTTGCAATATCAATTACACTTCCCTTGATTTCATCTACTGACTTTTTGAGTTCTTCGTTTTCTTCACGGAGAGCATCAATTTCAGCGCCCATAGACTTTACGAGTTCTGTTGCATCGAGATAATCGTCATCTTCTTCAAGAGACTTCTCTACACCACAACCCTTCTTTACGCTGCCTTTGGCACCGCATTTTTCAACGTCATCTTCAATGTCTTTTTTTTCATCGCCTTCTGAATCGTCATCGAATTCGAACAGTGTTTCTTTTTCGATTTCTTCATCTTCTGGCTTTTTCTTTTCATCAGCGCTTTTCTTAACACCGATAGACTTCAAGATTTCGTCTACTGTTTCAGAAAAATTACCTTTGGCCATTTTTCTTCCTCCCTGTTCTATAATTTCAAGCATGGTTTCCCTTGCCTGACGTTTATCAAATCCCTTACCAATCAAATAAGCTGTTATTTCATTAGCATTGGTTAGATTTCCTTTGTTGATTTCCTGGATGCAATCTTTAATATCATTGATTTCCATTTCTTCTATGGATTTCTCTAATTCTTCTTTTGATTTTTCCATTGAATCAGCCGGATCCATTTCACCGTCATTAATTTCCAGGAGTTTCTCTGTTTCATCCTCAATATCTTCTTTCTGTAATCCGCGGCCACCTTCAAAATCAGCAGCATCAGCACCACTTCCGGCCTCTAAAGATTTACAAAAATCAACCATAGAGACTGACTTAGCAAACCTGGCACTTCCTACGGTCCAATTTACCGGTGATGTAGTAAGCGCTAAGTCATTCCACATAAACCCTGTTACAGTCTCACTACCGTCTTTTTCTTTACGAATAGTAGGCATAATTCCACCAATAGAGGCTTTTACGCGGCTAGAATGATTTTTAAGAAGGTTGATGTAGTCTTTTGCAGCAGCTACACCCTTATAAAGAATTCCTTTTACAAAGGTAGATTTTCCATCTGTCCTAACTGAAATAGGTTCACCAATAATCTTTTCTTTATGGCTTTCAACTGTTCCATCTGGATTTCTTACTTTATGTTGGTGATCGTCTGAAATAACTCCATTAGTCAAAAAGTATTCTTTCGACTTCATCAATGCTGACTGCAGAGTTCTCTGATTCTGTAAATCAAGATTTTCGTTAGAGGCTTCTACTTCAAAAATGTAGTTTCCGTTTTCATCTTCCTGGCCTGAGATTGATTTACAAATATTGCCTTCAATTAAAATTTCATTATCCATTTTCAAAAACTCCAAAAGACAAAAAAAATAGGGCAGCCACAACGAATAACGTTATGACTGCCCTTTTCAGAACAAATCTTAATCTAAATATGGAATATATTATTATTATAAATCTATAATTTTACATTTGTCAAGTTAGTGTATACTTTTAATATACACTTAAAACATAAAAAATAGAGAATAAATAATAGTATTTTATCTCTGAACCTTTATAGCCTTGCCGTTTTCAAACTTAATCTTAGGCTTTGGTAAACCTAATCTTTTGCAAAAATCTTCCATATCTTCACCGGCAATTTTATTATCCATTAAATCAGCTTTGGATAACGCTACATCTTTAGTCCATTTTTCTGGCTCTTTTGTTTTTGGTAAATCCATAGACTACCTCCTGTGTAAATATTTTATATACATATTATCGGTTTTGTCAAGTAAAAAAGTTACATTTAATTATTTATACTTCTTCACCCTTCTTAGCTATCTTTTCAGCCGTGTACTTATTTTTACCGGTATTTGGATCCTTTTCAAAAGGAATAAAGTTATCATAGAAGGACCAATCATCGGCAAAATCTTTTACTTTATCAAAATTAGCTTCATTGCCTGTCATATTAAGTAATACATCTGGCGGCACAAATCTACCGGTAAAATCTTCTACATTCTTTTCGGTAGGGCTTTCAATATAACGTTTAATAGCACGTTTCAAACTTTCCTGTTTTGGAACATGCATATAATAAGCGCCTGTTTTATATCCGGCATCTTTAGCTAGTTTTAATTCTTCAATCTGTTTATCAGCATTTGACATTGTAATATCCATTACAATATTAAGGCCCTGGGCCATAGCTGCCTTCATAAGCATTTTAGACAAATCTGAGCTTTCTTCATGGTAGGCCTTTGCTTTCCATCCTTCCCATTTTTCGCCGGATTCATTTGCTAATTCTTCTTTCAATGCATCTGGATCCACTACAATAACGTTATCCTCATTGTATACACCGGCATCAGATTTCTTTTTATTGAAAGTAGACTTTCCAGAACCACCACGGCCCCCTAAAATCTGGAAAGTAGGCAATTCACCGTCTTTTGGTGTAGCTGCTGCAACTTTCTCAGGTGATAACAATTTTTTGATAATTGTTTCATGCAATTTCTGTCTTTCTGGAGTATAAATAGCGTTTACACCTTCACCAGATTTACGGAATTTTGTAACTGTTTCAGGCTCTTTATTTGCACGTTCTAAGTCATATCTGAATTTCATTTCAAATTCAGGATGCTTTTTTACAATAGGCAATTCAAGAATAGCCTTAATTGCGTTTTTCATTCCTTCTGGTGTAGCTGCATTAATTGATTCATCGTCATAAGTTCTTTTATAATCAGCGGCTTTAAATTTACTTGCTGCAACCTGTTTACGGCCGTATGTTGGAGCAAGCTGTTTAGTAGGTGTAGTTACCTCTTTTTTGCCTGTTCCAACACTTTCAGGCCCCTTCTTTTCTGAGTTTCCTTTAGGTGTATAAACTTCTCTCCATTTTCCAGGAGCAACCTTTTTATATTTTTTACCTCTCCACTCTCTTATTGTACCAATTCCATAACCTCTTGATTTCTGAAAATCAATGTCATCAAGAAAAGTATTATAAACTGATTTCTTTACAAATAACTTTTTCATTTTACACCTCCCATTAAAGACAATTACAGCGATTAAAGGCTTCACTTACCATCATTTCAGTAGAATTGAACAATTCAGGCTGCTCTGCAGAATAATCATTGAACAATGATTCATTTTCTTCTTCCGGCTCTTCTTCTTCATCTTCTTCAACAAACATATCTACAATGAAGTCATCAAAAAGAGATTTCTTTACAGTAATTCCACGTTTCTCTAGTTCTTCCTCAAATCTCTCAATTACTTCTGGATGTTCTTTAGCTGTTGTTTGATACAAAATAGCATCTCTTAAACCTAATTTAAGTTTATTATCAACCTTTGTATCTTCTGTAATGTATTCTTTTTTATCCATTACTTTATCAAGGTTGAATTTCAATCTGTCATAATTGAGTTTCAATGTTTCATCACTCATATCCGCCATTCTTTCAGTAAGATTTGCTGCTGCAGAATCGGAAAGTCTCTTGAAACGATCACCATAATGCTCTTTTATTGAGGCTACAAATTCCTCGTTTGTCTTTTTATATGCTTCTTTAAGAGCTGATTTTTTTTCATTAGCATCTTTTTTCGCCTGTCTACCCTTGCCATAATCCATTTTTTTATCTGAGCCGGACATAGGCATAAGGATAGATGAACTAGAGCCGGTGTTAATCTCAATTGCCTTATCAGCTCTTTCACCTATCTGTAAAATGGATGTTTTACCAGATAAAGCATTTACCAGGTAATCAGCATTGATATTCATATAGTTAGTATCTTCTTTTGCCGGGCCCCAATCTTCGCTATATTTCATTTTTATATCTTTTGCTTCACCTACCGGAGTATCATCAATGAATACTTTACCATCACGGAATTCAAGCTGAACAAGATTTGTACCTTTTTTATCAATAGCACCATCTTTCTGCATTTCTTTAATCTTATCTTTTACAAGTTTTGTATCTAAAGTTGCTGTCTGTTTAAGATCTTCTGGAATAACCTTAGAATAATTAGGGAATCTTGCATCTACATCAATTTTTTTGATATTAATTCCTGATTTATCAGTATTAATATCAACATAAGAACCATTTGGTATACCTTCAAGTTCTCCAACTTCAATAAATTTCATTCTACGAGCATCAGTAGTTATAAGTTTTCCATTTTCATAATAGACATGCTTCATAAACTCTCTACTATCCCACTTTGGAGCTACACAATTTTTAAGAGATTCAATCTCATTTGCAAGATCTTTAGAATATGGCAATTGTACTTCATTTTCACCTACACTCTTATTACTTGCAATCGGCTGTAATTCATCAAAAGAAACAACCTTACCAGAATTATCTACACTGTAGATTTTTTCAGTTTTTTCCTCTTTAGGAGTTTCCTTAGTTTCTTCTATAGTTTTTTCGGCTTCGGATTCTTCAAGAAGTTTTTTACATTCAGTATAAAAGGCAGCACTTAAATGATTAGAACAAAGTTCTACCTGATGATCTATATCACTTAGCAATTCAATATCAGTTTCATCTTTACTTGTAAACAATGCGTTATCTTTTACATGCTTTTCAAGTTTATTAATCAGCTTATTTTTATATTTAGAAATAACTTCATTAACGGTTGTACCTTCATCAGCATATTCTGAATAGCGTTTAAGCCTTTCATCAACAAGTTTTTTGTTTTCTTCAAGTTTTCCTTCTTTTATTATCTCCGGTAATTTTTCCTTAATTTTATCAAGTTTTTCCTTTAATTCTGCTTCTAATTTAGGCTTTGCTGTTTTTTCAAACTCTGTATTGATTTTATCAATACCTTCTTTACATCTAATTGCATTTGCAATTTCAGATCTTACAGCCCATTCTTTACCTTCTTTATCAACCTTAAATATAGCATCACCTACTTTTAATTCACCCTTACGAGCTACTTCGTTAATTTTATCAGCCATTTCAAGATATTTTACACCCTCACCTTCATCATTTTTATCTACTCCACCAAAAGGCACTTCTTTAGTTTCAGTTTTCTTTTCATCTTCTGATTCTTCTTCATATCCAAATTCATTATTAATAGCATCCTTCATACGGCCTGAAAGTTTTTCAAGTTCTTCACGGTATTTTTTTTCACCTTCTGAAATGTTTTTTTCTGAATAAATGAGACGTAACTTACCTAAAGCCTCTAACTCTGGATCATTAAGTTCATTAGGATTCATCCCCTTTGCCTTTGCTTCTGGTCTTAATTTTTTAGCAACTTTATCATAGGCTTCTACAATATTATCAAGAGTTTCAGCATCATTTTTCCCCTTTAATGATTGCTCATACTCTTTTTCATAATCTTCCTGTGTTTTTATTTTCTTTTCAGCCGGCTTAGAAGTTGTTTTACTTCCCATATCACCGTTATTCTTAGCATCTACAGCGGCACGGAGTTTATCAAGAACCGGCAAGTCAATTCCATTTTCATCAACAAAGCGCTGTTTATTCTGCATTACAAAGGCCATAAGGTCCTCAACGTTATCAATCTTCTGTACTCTTGCAATCAATTTACCAATTGCAATATTTGTACCACGGCCTTCTTTATCAAAAACTCTGGCCCATTTACCCGGAGCAATTTTCTTATACTTCTTTCCCTTCCAAATTCTGACTGTTCCTACACCGTAGCCGGCTTTCTGGATCCATTTTCCACTAATAAGAGACTTTTCAAGATGTGTATAATGTCCTTCCTGAGAATTGAAATAATCAATTGCTTTTTTTACATCTTTTTCATCCTGTTTTTTCAAGATTTCAATAATCTCTTTTTTAAGTTCTGCTAACTTTCTATCGTTTACAGCCTTACAAACATTCTTGAATTCACTAGCCTTTACCATGAATCTTGCCATTTTCCAAATCCTCCCAGGAAATAAGTTAAAAAAAAATAAGGCAGCCGACTACTAAAAATAAGTAATCGACTGCCCTTTACAGACATATCTATGTATTTACTTTATTATGTTACATAATTATTAAATAATCAATATTTTTATTTTTTACGCTAAATATAACGTTTTTACTTGACTAATTTAATTATTCATACGATAATTTAATTAGTTCGGGATTTCTTAATCCCATCAGTTAAAGGGAAGTTCGTTTATGAGCTTCCCTTATTTCTTTTAAATCATAATTATGAAATTTTTGTTCTGTTTCTACCCACACAGATAATATTCCATTTTTTCCATCTTTTGTCATACTCTCTACAGCCTGGTCTAAAGGTAAATGAGTTTTATTTTTGTTCAATCTTACCTGTGTAGGTTTATTTTCAATCACATGTATAAATACACCCTCACAATTATATTTTTTCATACCTTTTTGATAATTATTCATAATTGAATTATCTTCTTTTTTATCTGTTTGATTTTTTGACTTTTTAAAATCTACAGGAACACCATTTACTATTGCATCAACTTTTTTACTTCCTATAGAAGGTTCCTCAATTAAATAAACCTTAAAACCTAAACTCGACAAAATAACAGCCTGTAACCTTTCTTTAAATTCATTATTGCCATGTACTCTGTTAGGATGTTCAAATATATAACCTTTATAAATATGTCCGGTTTCTGGTTCTGTTATTTTATAATATTTCTTTTTACATCCCTTATATCTATTACTAATCCAATCTTTTACTGATTGTGATAAATTAGTTCTATATTTTGTTAATAGGTTTTCAAGTTCTATACCTCCGGCAGCTCTTTTTCGTTTATCTTCTTCTAAAAGTTTTACCCATCTATAGCCTTCATGTGTACCATGTTTATCTTTTATTTGAACTAACTTCTTTACTAAATTTGCCTTAACTCTTTTATTATGATTTGATTTTTCAATATATTTTTCAGACAATTCATTATAAACATCAGATTGAACAAGTAATATCATTTCATTTCTCCAAAAACAGGTAACGCATCCTATAAAGGACACGTTACCAGAAATCTTTTCTACTCTTGCAGATAGATTACTATTTACGAATTAAGAAGCGGCCATCTTTAATAAGATATTTTGGAAGTGATTTCTCTATTTTACCGGCACCGTCAATGTCAATTTTAATATCCTTACCGGTTTCTGCCATAATCTGATTTACAGCATAGCGGCCGTTTCTATTCAATTGTCGCTGCCATGCACCCTGAGAAGGAGACCATCTAAAGCCGTTATGTTTAAGTTTATCAATAACGTCTCTTTCTGGCTTTCCATCGTAGATAATCTGAATTCTATCAAGCTCTGGATTTTCATAGATATAACCACCATCAAAATCTACACGGCCGGTATTTGTGTTTGAACCTGATCCGCCTTCATTATTGCTTTCAGATGCTTTTCTTTCATCAATAACGGCCTGTCTTTTCTGTAGTTCTTCAAGTCTCTGTTTATTTCTACGAATATCGGCTGTCTGATTTGAGCCAAACGGATGTTCTATCCCCTGTTTAATAACTTCATCAGAATATCCTTTTTCTTTTGCAGCATTTACAGTCTGAGTTAAAACTTCACGTCTTTTAGCTCTATCTTCATCAGATCTATCAGCCCATTGCCAATTGGTAATACCGTTCTTTTTACACATTTTGTTGTAAAGAAGTGTAACGTCATGTGAATCTTCCATGAACTTGATTTTTCCCTGGATTTTCTCAATAGCGTATGGATCTGTATTGTCAATCTTATCGCCATAACTCCATTTTCCCCTAGAGTAATCTTCAAAAACTTTCTTCTTTACATCTTCAACGCTATCATTACCGCCGGTATATTTCAGCTCTTTCAAACGTTTTTCAGTGTTCTTAATAAACTTTTCTTTCTTTTCTTCAAAAGTTTCGTAGGCACGTCTTTCTGCTTCCATCTTCTGATTAAAACGTTTTGTATTATATCTAGCCGGGCCGGCTACTGCCCATGAAGGGCCGGCAGCAAGTCTTTTACTTGCCATTTCATTATAGCTACTTCCAACTAATCCGGCATAAGCATTAATACGCTCCTGGAAATATGCTTTTTGCTGCTCATTCATCTTTGAAACATTGAACTTATCACGGAAATTTGACATTTCAACATTTACATCATGCTGATAAACTGAGCCGGCATTACCTGACATTGAAATATCACTAACTCTACGGGCTGTTTCTGAATCAATTCTAGGAATAGGTGTAACTATACCATCCCTAGCGTCTTTTTCATCCATTTCAGCCCTTGCAACGTTATCTCTTGCAGCATTAAGTTTCTTATCAAGTTCAAATCCGTTGCCCTGGCCTATCTGACTTTCAAGATCTTTTAATTCTTTTTTTGCATCTTCAACGGCATCAGAATCGCTCATTTTTCCGTTATAAGCGGCATCGTGTAAAGTCAAAAGCTCTCTACGATCATCACCGGTGTAATTCTTTGTTGAATCTGTAAGTCTGGTAACTTCGGCCATAAGCTCTTTTATTTTTGAGCTACCGTTAAGCCATTTCTGATAATCAGAATCAGGCCCCATATCCTTTTCACTCAATCCACCACCAAAACCGTTATTCTTTTCATAAAGAGCAACGTTTTCTTTTTTCTGTTTAGTGATTTCTTTACCAAGTTTCTTATATTCTGCTACAGCTTCATCCTTAGTAAAATTAGAATAATCGACTACAGGCTCATTTTCTTCCGGCTCAACAAGTCTAAATCCGGCCGCATTATCATTGCCTAACATAGCATTAGAGCGATTTTCATGCTTCTCTGCTTCTGTTTCTTCCGGCTCTGTATCAGGCTCATTCTTTACTTCTTCAAGTTTCTGTTTAAGCTGCTCACGATAGTCTTTTTTACTCTGTATTGTTTCTTCATCATCAAGATTGTTGATTTCAATACCGAGTTTAATAATTCTATCTTCCAAAGTCTGTATTTTTTCTTCTTTAGAAAGTCCACCAAGATATACAGGAGGTTCTTTTTCAAGGGCCTCAGCAAATTTATCAAGCAATTCACCAAATTTTTTAGCTTCTTCTTTTTCAGCCTTCTTTTTCTTTTCTTCCATTTCTTTCTGGTATTGTCTGGTTTTTGCTTCCTTCCAGATTTCTTTATTTTTTTCCTGTATATCTCGTCTTTCCCTATAGGCTTTCAGTTCTTCTTCTGTAGGCTCTGTAAGCTGTTTTTCAAGGTCCTTAATCTGGTTTTCAATTTCTGTCTGCTGCTCTTTTGTCAAACTAGCCCATTTTGTAGCACGGCCACGATAAAGTTCACGTTTCAAAGCCATAAGTTTAAGATGGTCGTAATATGGATGATCCGGGAATACACTACAACTATCTTTCTCAAAATAATCTGTCATCATATCAGTATTATTTTCAGGATAGAAAATAGAAGGAATACTAGCACCGTAACTATCAGCATACAAGCGAATATATTCACTTCCATCATCAGCTTCACGAATTGTAGCGTCAATCTTTTCAAGTTTACCGGATTTATCTTTAATACCATCTTTTGTAAATCTGTATCGAGGAATATTTGAAGTATCTGAGCTTTCATTATAGGCATTACTTACACCCATAACAGTATTAAAGAACTTCTCAGCAATTGTTGAACCTGTTGCACCGTCAAGCTGCTCTTTAAGATCGTTTACTTTCTTCCAAACTTCTGTAAATGTTTCATCGTCATTAGGCATATATCTAGGTCGATAATTCTCTTTTTCGGCCATTTCTTTCAAGTCTACAACGATATAACCAGGTCGCTTAAACTTATCTTCATAGTTGATTCTTACAGATGGATTGTCGATTGTTTCAGTATCACCCAAAGAGAATGAATAGCCATCACCAAAGGCCAAAGCATCTGAGTAATAACCACCGAATTTCTTATAAAGCCAATCACTAGAAATAGTCTGGCCCTTTACCTTACGTTTAATCCATTCATTGATTGTATCATGGTATACAGAAGGAATTTTGAATGAGCCTTTATTTTCTTCTTTAAGTCTATTTCTAAATTCAGCAATCTTCTTTTCAACTTCATCTTTTTCTTTTCTGGCAGCACGTCTTTTTATATCTTCTTCCTGTGTTGTATGTCTATTGCTCCATCCGCCATTCTGCTTAAATTCCTTTTCAAGAACATTATAACGGTCTATCAGGGCCTTAAATTCAGCCTTGTCTTTTTCAATCTTAGCTACTTCTTCGACAGTTTTTTCCTGTTCTTTCTTGAAGTCTTTTTTAGCGTTCTGGTTGCCTTTCATAGCTTCACTTAAAGATGTAGTATCTTTAATTTCAGTCTGAACGGCCTCGTTAGTTCCGTTAATATCCTGTTTTTTAGCATTTTCTGTAGCTGTTTCAGTAACTTTTTCTTCTGCAGTAGGTGTAACTTTCTGTACATCTTTTGCTGCAAATCGGCCCATAGAACCATCATCAAAATTAATAAATACCATACCATTATTAAAGTCTTTTACAACTTTTCCGGTCTGGCCTTTATAAGTTACTTTATCACCTACGGCAATTTTACCCTGTACAGGTTTTAATATCTCTTTTACTTTTTCTGTAAATGTTTTTTTGCCACCGTTCAATGCTGTCTTAGCTGTTCTTACGGCTTCTTGTAATTCTGAAACAATATCAAGTGTTTTTCCGTTTGTATCCTGGAATCTGTTTACATTTTCCATAACAATCTGCAGTAATTCATCTGTAGATTTTGCGTTCATTACGGCCTTTTTAAGATATGCTATAGACTGTTTTGCACCACGGCTATTAGATTCATAAATCAATCTCCATTTGCCCGGAGCAATCTTTTTATATTTACGGCCTCGCCATTCTCTTACAGTTCCAATACCATAACCACGGCTTTTCTCAATCTCACTAAATGTGGATGGATTCATAACATTGTAGATGTATTCAAGCTGATTAAGAGATTTATTAATCTCTGCCGGAGCATCATCTGTCTGCTTATTCAAAATCGCAATAATCTTCTTCTTAAAGTAATTCAAGTCTTTAGCCATCTTAATTTTCCTCCCAGGAACGAAAAAAAATAAAAAAAGGCAGCTACCAAAAAACAGATCCAAAAATCTGTTAATTGATAACTGCCCTTTTCAGAACATATTATTTGTAATGTTTAAGTTATTTTATAACAGTATTACCCAAAAATCAATTACTAATTGCCTGATAATAAATCGTCTATTTTTTCTGTAAATGATTTTTTCACCGGTTTTTCAATTATAGATTCCTCACCGTGTAATTGTTTCATATACTGATTAAATTCCTCTACAATTCCGGCCGGAGCGCCTTCTTTAAGATGCCAATTATCTTCTTCCATAACAAAATATGGAGAATCTAAAAATAGTGGTCTACTTCCTATCATACCATACCTCTCATATATTTCTTATATTTTAATGTTTCCTTAAAAACTTCAACTGCAAAAGCAGAAGGATTTTCACTTCCTAAAGCCTGTTGTAAACACTCAGCACCAAATTCGTCTGCATCTGTTGTAGCATATTCCGATATACCAAATTTTATAATATCATCCTGTTTAGGTCCACCTTTTTTACCTCGCATTTTCAATCGTTTAGTTACATTTTGTTTTATTCTTTTTGCAAGCCTTCCATGTGTCATAACATGATAATATTCATGGTATGTAATATCTTTTGCCGATGTTCCTTTAGGATGGAAAGATCCTTCTGTTCCCTCATAAGTATCTTGAAAATTTGAATAATCACTATAATTTTTTGAATTATAGGTAATCTCTCCACCCCTGGCAAAAGCCCACCAATTTTTATAACATGGTTCACACTTCATTGAAATATTTCTACCTTTTTGTTCTGGAAATATAGCAAATAACCGTTCCATGCACTTAAACACATCTTTAGCAGCATTTACATCCATTCTTTTTAAGTCTAATCGTTTGTTTCCTTCATCAGAATACCAATCTTTAGACTTAATCAGGTTTTCAACATCTTCCGAAATTTTACACTCATTTATTTTTTCATCCTTGCCATATTTATAACCTCGTAAATAATAATAAGCTATCGGCCCCATAAAAACATCAAGTTTCTTTTCAAAACTATCTCTTTCTTCTGCAAGTTCATTAGCTTGTTTTCTGTAGCTTAAAACTTCATCCCATATTTCATGTCTACTTTCATCGTGGTTTAGTAATAATTCATGGTATTTATTTCTTGCTTCATTTTCTTTTTTAATTACATCTTTTAATTTTTCCTTTAGTGTATCTCTTTCAGCCATAAGAGAATTTACACCTTCCAGGGCTTTAGTTACTTCTTCATCGGAATAAGTTTTTAGTCCATTATCCTCATTAATCTTATTTATCTTTTCTTCCCTGGCAACCTTAGCAGCTCTATTTTTCTCTTTTATTTCTTCATTTACTTTATGCTTTACACGATTTTCAACATCTTTTAATAATTCATCAAAATTAGAAATACCATTAATAACACACCATCTTTGAGCAGCTTTCTTATCTGTTATATTTTTCATAAGAGTAATTAAATTTGTATAAACAGCCCATGTAGAATTTTTGTGTTCATTTACAAATTCATTAATCTTATTATTAAAATCAACAATAGCACTGTTTTCTGAATCTGGAATATCAGCCCTGTTAACATTTTTTTCGTTTTCAATTCCTACAAAAAAGTCTTTTTTAATATAATTCTTTTCAACTTCATTAAAGCGCCACTGTATTCTTGATAATAAAGGATGCAATTCACCTTTTAATCTTTCATAAGCTGCTGATTTATTCCAATCCCCTTCATTTTCTGCTTCACGTAACTTTTTTGTAATATTACCGTAAAGTTCTGTTGCCTGATCGTGAATAGCTTTCATAGTTTTATAATCGCTATTATCATAATCAACATGAACGGTTTTATTATAAGCTGCATCTATTTCCTTTATTTCATCTGAAATTCTTTCATCTTCACTCTTTCCATTTTCCTTCTTAAACTGTTCTATCTGTTCCTGGGTAGATGGTTTTCCTGTATTCAAGCGGCCTCTACTTTCTTTTACAGCGTTTTGAAGTTCTTCCACAATCGGCAGCAACTTACCATCAGCATCCATGAACCTGTTAGTATTTTCCATTACAAGTTGTAATAATTCGTCTATGCTCTGAGCATTTGCAATTTTCTTTTTGATGATATTAATAGACTGTCTGGCCCCTCTTGTATTTGAATCGTAAATCCTTCGCCACTTTCCAGGAGCTATTTTTCGAAATTTCTGGCCCTTCCAAACTCTAACCGTACCTATTCCATAGCCGGCCTTTTCAATTCCTATTTCAGAATATGTCTTTTTAATTGAATTGTCATAATCCTCTATGGCTTTACTTACAATTTCTTCATCATTCTTTTCCAGGACCTTAATTAATTCCTTCTTAAAATAATTTAATTGCGCTGCATCCTTCTTTTTATTCAAGCTCTTAATTAATTCAGCACTTACTACAACCTTCATTTATGGCCTCCCACGTAAAATATGACTTTTTTGCTATTTACGGATTTACCGTATTTAACACTTGTTTTCTTGTCTAAAACTGTCTAAAATCTTGTCTATTTACGTCTAATATGTAATTAATAATGTCTAAAAATGTCTAACTATCCACGTAAAATATTACTTTTAGACTTTTTAGACTTCTGGATAATATCTAATCCAGGAACCTCTACACCACGGATGAACTATACCGACCGGACAATCACCCTCATTTTTACCATCCCATATAGCATATTTAGCATAAGGATCTTTAATTCTCTCATTAGGCAATGGAACATCACTCCATAAAACGATAGTTCCATTAAGTTTTTTACACTGTTTACAAGTGTTATCATCCATCATTTCAAAACGCTTAAAATAAACTTTAGAATTCGGCTCTGAGTTATATACTTCTTCCTGGATATATGCACTATTAGCGGCCATCTGGACCTCGCTATCAGCAATTCTCTGCATATCTCTATTAAGACTTGCACACTTATCAAAAAGATTCTGAGCTACAACGGATTTACTTTGTTTATCTCTAATACCATCAATAATTATTTGCTGTATGTTATTTCGTATGTCATCACTTACTCTAGTAACTCTCTGGGCCGCTGAATCTACTGCTATTTGAATTCGGGCCTGTCTCTCTCTGGAAATAACATCCCCGAATTTATCTTTCATGTTTTTAATAGAATCACCAATCCAATCAACGTCATATCTTTTGGCTTTAATATCAGATAATGACATTTTTCTTACGGCTTCCAGGCTATTTGTTTTTGAAAGTCTATCAAGAATAATTCCTAAACTTTCTGCAGACAATACAATTTTCTCACCTATTCCGGCATAATTACGGTTAAGATATTTTTCAAGCTCTACAACAAACATTTTCCATTCTGATTCTTTAATAGGAAGTCCTGTAGATGGATTATACAAAATCTTGCCTTTATGCTTTAATTCACCGGCCTTACTTACAATTCTAATATCCGGCAAGTCAAAATATGCAATAACAAAATTATAAATAGCTCTGGTCCTATTTGTGAACTCTTTGAAATACTTATCTACAAGTTCTTCCTGAGCTTTATATACAAAAGTCTCACCTTTACTAGCACCGGAAATATCAGCATCAAGAGACAACGCAATTTTATGTACGGCCTTTTCAATTTTGCTTCTGTCAAAATCTGTTATTCTTACAAGTAAATTACCATAACTTGTAGATGCATCTGCCGGAATATGTTTAATCATAAACGGCTGATTATTTGCAATAGCATTTAAGGCCTTATTTACCTGTTCAAGTTTCTGCTGTTTATTATTTTCTGTAATATCAGTAATGTTTATATCAAAAGATTTATGAACCATTTTCCCCTTATGACTGAAAATAAAGCTCTTAAACTGCTCCATTGTCATTGTTGTCATGCTGCCATAAAAACCTGGCCTATCGTATTGTTTCATATAGGCTTTTTTTGCATCCTCAGCACTTGCAAAACATAACATACATTTATCTTCATCGTATTTATGTGTTACCGGATCATTCTGGTGGATTACATAAACCTTTTCAGCCTTTTTATCTGGACCTACATAGCAATCTAAGTGATCTTTGTCTACTCCTACAGTTCCACGGATATAACCATAATCATAATTCATATATGTCCGCCATTTATGACCGTCTTTATCTACTCCTGAACGATATGAGCCTTTTTTATTTTCGATAGAAATATCCATACCATAAAGTTTAGTTCTACCCTGTAATTTATGGCCGGAATAAGTTAGAGATTTATTCAAATCTTTATAGGCTTTATATGCAATTACATTCTCTGCATCCTGATGCAATTGTTCTTCTGCAACATACCTTGTTAGTTTATCATCGTATTTTTGAATAATAGAATCATAATCTAAACCTTTTTTATTACAAAGATGATGTAATTCTACTTTCCAATCAGTAAAAAGAGATTTATTTATAGTTTCAGGATTAATAATATAAGCAACTTTTTTATTTAATACACGTTTATCTTCTTTTTCACAATTTTTTACAACTGATGCAGATAATTTATCATTGTTACCTATTTCAAACTTTACAAGTTTTTCATCTTGCCAATCTCCACCACAAGCAATTATGAAATATGTATCAGAAAGTTCCATAAGTTCACAATTCTCTAAATCTTGTCCTTTTGGATAACCTTCAATCTCATAAACTTTTTTAGGAATTAAATGAAAATAATCTCTTTCATCATCCATCAGTTTTAACATTTCGTTTTGCAATTCTGGTGATAATCTTCTAGTCCACAAATTAAACAGTTTATCAGTAATAGTTAGAGATTTCTCATATCTTTTTCTATCAATTTCTCTATCTAATAAAATTATTTTTCGTAAATCTTCATCAACTCTATCTAATAAATCCACATTTTTATTTGACTGTAATTTGCTTGTTATTTGCTTATTTTGAGAATTTAAGGCTGATTTTTGTAGTTTTTCTGCAAATTCCGGCTTAATATCCTCGATTTTTGGAGATTTTAATTTGACTGTCATTTGCTCAACTACATCTTTTTTTACCCTTACATTAGCCATTATTCACCATCCTTAGATAAATACATATCAATGTACCCTTCATCTTTTCCCCAGGTAGTAACTCGCATCCAGGAATAACAATCATCATTAATCTTAAAGCGGCATAAATAATATGTTTCGGTCCTGGCCTTCTTCTTTTTATTCCACTGTCCTACCACCTCAGAATAAAGGAAATAATCTTTTACATTCTCAGCGGCCTTAAAATGTTCTTCCGGTGTAAATCCTCTTACCACTGAATTATTAATTGATTTGATACATCCGATTTTATTCATAGATTGACGGTTGAATATAAATCGAATTCCGTTTTCCCTTTTTTCAAACAACTTTTTACGTTCATGTCCTACAGCATTACGAAAATTGTTTCTCAATCCATCCAGACTTTTCAAATCAATTGTGTTTACCATACTTCCCCCTAACTTTTTATGGTTAAACAAAAAAGCAGCCGGCAACAATCCTTAAAAGATATTGCCGACTGCTCATTACAAACAAATCGTATTTATATTATAAATCACTTTTTGTATAAAATCTATTATTAATTTACCAATTTGAACCTGGTTTCTCATATCCAAACATCGCATTTACTTGCCGCAAGCTCTTACCCTTTTTAATAACATTAGTCTCACCGTAATTGTTTACGGCATTTTGATTTTTAAGCTCTACCTGGACTACTTCTCTTTCTGCATCCGTTTTATTTACGTTTTCGGCAATCTTTTGGACTTCTGGATTATTTACAGTTTTCAAAAGTTCCTGTTTTTTCTTTCTTCTCTGAGCATAGAAATTATCATTTTTAGCATCTGTTGATACTACGGCTGAATTTGCCAAAGCCCAAGCCCAAAAACTATCCGCATGGCCTTTATCATCTCTACTTGCATCATAACTAAAATGTTTTCCACCACCTCTATCAATTCTTTTTATACTATGAATCTGCATGTGAAATTCTTTATCATTACTCAGTAAGAATTCTTTCTGTTCAAGGCCACGTTTTACATCAATTGCTAAAATCTCTTTTGATTCCTGAGTAAACTGAACACCTTCTACACGATCACCTACAACTGCATGTACATCCTCATAAATATTATCACCTATTCCGGTTCTATCAATTTTGCCACGGAATACAGGTAATTCTTTATAGGCTTTTATTATCATTTCTTTCTGTTTTTTATAAGTTTCATTTTTTAATTCAATTCTGGCAAAATCTCTTTTCTTGCCCTCTGCTGTTCTTCCCATTAAAAACAAAACACTTAAATCTTTATGGCGGCCAACATCATAACCAAGGAATAAAGTCTTTCCGTGATATTCTGGCCGGTAATTAAGAATAGCTGTATCTAAATCTTTATAAGCCTGAAAATCTATTCCACGGTTATATTCCCAATATTCTTCATCACTCATTTTTTCGCATAAAGACAAATCAATATCAGATTCCCTCTTTCCAGGTGTGTTTTCATAAATCAAATCAAGTGAAATATAGCTTTCTGATGAATCAATAAACATACATTCAAACTCTTGTTGAAATGTATCCATATCACTGTTTTGAAAAATCATTTTTAAGATTTTTGTTCCAAAAGTCTCTACACGTTCTTCTGTAGATAACTCTGGAGCAACTTTTACAGCCGTAGGAACATCTACACAAAGATCACGGCAAAACCACCAAGGAATATTGTATCTTTCATAATCGTATGTCTCTTTGTCAGTTAAAATATCATAGAATTGGCCGATTTTACCTAGAGGCGAACTTCCCATTTCAATAGTTCCACCACGAGAAATTACAGGCAAAGCAGCATCATAGACTAATTTTTGCATCTTAGGATTATAAATAGCAAATTCATCAAGAGAAATATCACCACCTTTACCACGAGGCGGCCTACAAGGAATAGATATAAGTCTTGATTGAGTAATACCGTTTTTATCCTGGAAACATAACATAGATTTATTATCAGTTATGAGCTTTTTCTTTGCATCACAATCTGGAATAGATTCATAGAACTGTTTAGCGTAGGATATTTTCTCTAGTGCATCTTCTTCATTGTAAGAGACAAACTGTTTTGTATATCCTATCCTGGCCGGATCCATAGCCTTTATCAGGCCCTTCAAGCTGCAGATAAACGACCAACCTACACGTCTTGACTTTACAATAGCGATAAATCTGGCCATAGATTTTATATATTCATCTTGCCAAAAGTCTAAGAGTAAGTCTTTCTGTTGAAATTGTATGTAAGTATAGGCATAAAGCAGCCGTTCATCTTTTGAAAACATTAATTCTGGCCTCCAAAAATTTGAACATTCTTTTTAGAATTAAGACAATTTACATATTTTTCAGTATATTCCTTTTGTGTAAGCCATCTTATGTTTTCTACACAATTATCACCTTTATTGCCATTTATATGTTCAATTACTGTTTGATATTCAGGTGTATCTAACCAACAAGCTGCAACAAGTCTATGTAATAACCAACTTTCCCCTTTTCTGCCCCCTAAAAATATTTCAAAATAACCTGTATTAGAAAGTGTTGGTATACATTTTTTTTCTTCATAACATCTTTTTCTTCCGACTTTATCAGTTAATTCAAAATAACAAGATGCAACTTCACCATTTTTAAAAACTTTATATTTTCTACCGTTTTTACAAGTATAGATACGATATTCATTTGTGAGATAACGATATTGTAAAAAAGTTTCCTGTTTCATTTTCTCAGTCCTTAAATTTCGCTATATCTTCCGGTGTAACACCCATACTAATCATTAATAATGTGCAATAGCCTATAATATCTGCTACATCATTAATACGCGGCTTTTCATCTGGATTCGACATAACGCGGCCTAATTTATCATCTAGCCGGATAAGAATTGAATTAGTTGAATCACCTTTATAAAAAATCTTTTTAGGATTAATAGCTGAATCACCGTATTTTTGATTTTTATACAGGAGTAAATCTTTCATACTATCGAGTAAGGCGGCAATTTTTTCTTGTGTATCAGTATTTGGAGTATGTTTCTCTGCGGCCATAAAAGAATTGTAATCCTGTTCAACTTGCGTAATAACATTTTTATATGGCAATTCTAACTCCCAATGATCAAGATAATTTACAAAAAAGATATTAGGTTCCTGACATTCTTTTATAATAATCTTACAGCCTACAATGTTTGGAATATAAATAGTCCTATCTTTTTTACAAACTTCATGCTTCATTCCTTTTAATTCTAGCTCTACAGCAACGTCAAAAATAGTTTTCATTTAATAAAATCCTCCGCTTCAATTACAAAAAATACTTTTCCTTCCGGTGTTTCATAAGGTTTTATTTTACCTACGTCATAAACACCGTCTAAACGTTTTATATAAACCTCACTTTCTGCATATCCATTATGGCCTATCGTCTGTAGCTCTGTTGTCAAATCTCTTATAGTTTTCTTTCCCATTTTTTTAATCCTCTAGGCCGATTTCTTTTTTGATATATTCAAGCAGCTCTTTTTTATCTCTGGCCGCAAAACTTTTTACACTAAACCCTGATTTAATTACAATGTGATTAATATGCTTTTCATCTAAATACTCAGATAAAAGACACATTGTTTCACAATCAGTATCAACATCTACTCTGAAAACGTGAAAATCATTTTTGTTTAGAGACTTAATCTCTTTAATCAATTTTAATGTTTGTAGTAGTTTTTTCATCTTTCTTTTCCTCTATGAACCATAAGCGGCCGTAATGATCTGTTTCATCACAATCTCTATCAGGCTCAACTGTTGTATATAAGTCCTTATGTAAACAATAAGGACTTCCATCATCTTTCACACACCATGTACACCGGCCACATTTTTCTTTATTGCTGCACATTTTTCTTTACTTTCCTGTTCAAAAACATTTCCTTCCAAATTGGATCTTCCGGTAAATAAATTATTCTTTTGCGCTCATTGGTTATAATGTCACCAAAAAGAAGGAAATATTTAAGTTTTTCAAGTTCAAACTCTGTTTTACTTTTACACTTAATCATAAATCCACTCCATTTTTCATAACCAAGGCAATAGATTCTTCTATATCGATAAAAACCTGTTTCCATTCTGCAAGACTTTCTTCTGTCATAGGAATACCGGCATTATTTTTCATTTTTACCCCAATTTCCATTTTTTTTATCTTTCAAATATTCTGTATATGCTGAATAACGTTCTTGTATATCATCAGTTAAATAAGCATGAAATTCACAATAGGCCTCAAAATCTTGGAATAAACCGCATGACTTAAATTCAGGGCATCCAAATCTATAAATACAGTTAGGAACAAGAACATTTGCTATTTCTGGATATAATTTTTCTAACTCAGTCTTAAAATCTTCTGCAAGTGTACGAGCTTCTTTTGTTGCACAAAAACATAGTCTTTTCCTCCATGCATCTATAAGATTTTGTACATTTGCAAAACCGTCATAATTAACCGGTGAATCTTGCGGCGCTTTATTTCTGTCATAATTATTCTGGCGATCATTTCTTTGTGAAGTAATAAACTTTTCAAATTTATGTCTGCTCCATTCTGTAGCTACCCAAGATTTTATATTTTTCCAAGTCCAATCAATTTCTATAAGTCTTATAGGAGTATGTTCTGAGATTAAAAGTTTCTTCTTAAAATCTTCTGATGGTTCGTTTTCCGTAAACTCTTTTCCTACGGTTGTCCTACAGTGATTTTTTACACGTTTCCAATCTGCAGCAATAAAATTAAAAATTGTCATATTTCACACCTTAATAAACTTTCGTAATAAAAGTTGCAGTATTTTCTAAAATACATTTCAAATCATCAGAATAACCAAACCGTTTTTGATTAATTTCAATTGATCTAAAAATATCTCCATCTGTATGTCTTTCTGATGCTGCTTTCCAATCACAAATCATTTCAATTAAATCAATAAGATTCATACCACTTATGCCATTCTCAAAATGTTCTGGATGGTGTCTATTATTTGCATAATGAATATCCAAACCTTCTTTTAGTCCGGCAAGAAATTTTTTATATTCTTCACTTCCATAAGTACATTCTTTTAATTTTGGTGTGTATTCATCAAACAATGCTTTTTCCGTTGGATTATCAATTTTATCGTGATCATGTTTCAAAGCTCTTATTGATAATTCATCCATAACCTTAGCAATGTAATTTTGTACTTTTACAATATGTTCAAATGTATCTTTCTGACTATCGTATTTCATAATTATGCTTCCTCGTCTTGATCTTTCATAGTTTCGATAAATTCCCCGGCTGCCTCAGCTTCAACCTGGTTATGTTGAATAATTGATATTTTAGCCGTTACTTTATCTTTAATAGCTTCAAGAGTTACAACGGTATCAGTTTTCTTTTCATCGGCCCCTGTAATTTTTGAAGTCAAAAGTTTATGATAATTCATAAGGGCCTGACGTGCTGATGCTCTTGTTTCGATTGAATAATGAGCATAGCCATTTTTATCGTAGTCAAATCCGGCTACCATTTTTTTCTGACTAGGTGTTAAATCTCTAAGTTGTTTATCATCAATAATGTCAAAACTACCTTTTTCCCCCAGATCAATTAATTTATCCTCTTTGAAGGCTGTTCTATCACAATTCAAAACTTCGCGGCAAAATTGAATATCTTCGCGGAAAATATCTTCAATTTCCTGTAAAGACGTTGTATTAAATAAATCATCAACACGTTTTCTAATATGAGGCTGCTGCAAGGCCCATGATCCATATGCTTTCCAATAAGCGCCGGCAAGTTCACCGGATTTATTTACCTTACCGCAAGAAATTGATGTAGGACTTGTATAAAAAAGAATGAATAATTTTTCTTTTGCTGTAAATTCTTCACCAAAAGAAGCAAGCATTTTATCAAGTCTTTCATCACCATCTGGACCTTCTGGAAGTCTTAAAATATTTTTAATTTCTTCTCTGGAAGGCTCTGTATTTTTCTGCTTTTTCTTTGTTTTAGTAGGTTGATTTTCAATCTTCTTTCTTGCCATTTTCAACCTCTGCATTTTTAGCACAATTGTGAATTAAATAGCCAAAAGTCACGCGGCCATTTTCCGTAACAAATCTTAATTTTTCAGCATCACAAGCTATAGATTCCTGAGAAGTTGTAGCGATGTATTTTATTTCAGCTCCGCAATTTTTACACTTCTGCATTATCTGGCCCCCAATTTTTCCTTTAGATTCTGGCCGTTGAATGACATACAGTAATTAAGACGTTTTATATTTCCCAGGATTAAATCAAATTCGATGCTGCCGTAAAAATTTGGACTTGTACAAAGCTCCATCAACTTTTTATCAAAATCATCATTGTCATTGTTAGATTCTTCTAACCGTGAATTTACTGTTATTGAAACAATATTTGATTTTTCAATTCCGAATTTTAAGTGACCTGTAAAAGCCTTAGCTTTATACTTTTCAACCTCTGCGTTTATTTCAGCAAACAGCATCTTTTCCCCTCTTAATTTTTTATTTTAACATACAATTTACTTTTTGTAAAACTTGTATATATATTGTTTACACTGTAAATCAAAATAAAACCTAGAATTCGCTCTAGGATTGATTTTGAGAGGCCTTTTAACGGTTGGTAATGAAATATCATTCCCAGGACTGTTTCAGGCCGTTTTTAACGAATTTCATACTTCTCGAAATTCGTAATCTTTATATAAATACTTAAATAATTTTCGTTTTATTATATATGCTTTATTTTGTTTTGTAGCCGGGCTTTTTACATCCTCACAAATCAACCGGCCATTTTCTTTATAAGTAAAATCTGCTATGTAGTACACAGCTCTTTCTCCAGGTGTTTTAGGAACAAGTACAAATCTCTTTTGTCTTTCCAGATCTGTTATAACTCCGGCCTTTAATAACATGTTTAATTCTAAAAAACGCTCTGATTCTTTTTTTGAATCAAATACGATATTTCCAACAACAGTTTTGTTATTACCGTATTTTGGCCTTTTTGTTAAACTTGCATAAGGATTATTAAAGTTATACATTCCTAACACTCCATAAAAGCCGGAAAGTATATTTACCGTAAAAAATTTACGGCATCCAAATTAATACACTTTCCGGCGGCTTAAAGTCATTTTCACTCTGTCTTTTTTTTAGACAAAGCATTTGAAATTACAGGTACAAGAATACCGGCAATCAATGTAACTACCGCAACAATAGCGGCGATCAATTTTGAATAAGAATCCTGAGCCATTTCAGCAAAAACAGCAGCCAAACCACTGATAACCATAAGAATTATAGCGGCAAGCAGAAAACCGTTTTTCTTTTCAGATTTATTCCAGGTTGCAATAATAAGACCACCAAAACCAAAAGCACCAAGACCAATAGCCGGCAAGTCATTAGCTACATCGGTAAAATAACCAAGTGCCAAACTTGCAATCAAGGCAACAATTGATACGATAGTCAAAATAGTTTTCTTGTTCATATTTCCCCTCCTTCCTATGAAGTTTATATTTCAACCGGTTTTATTATGGGTAAGGTAATTTTAATTACACGCTATATGAAATAGTCATTTCCCCACTAAAAGCCGGTAAAATTCTAAAAAGTGTCATTACCTGGCATTTAGTACCTTACTCAGCTTTAACTCTGGTATCTGTTTCAGCTTTTCATATCATCCAGGCCGCCTGACAAGGCTACCGGTTTTAATTTTAAGAACTTTCAACGAACCTTTTCAAAAAATCTCGACCGGCCAAGAAGTTTATCTAAATCTATTTTCACTCATACGAGCTACTTACTAGGTTAAAATGGAATATCTTCCGGGAATCCCTCACCATCTGCAGCCGGTGTAGATGCTGTATTATCAGCCGGCTTAAATGTTGGAGCCGTATTACCTGAGCCAACATCTTTTTTTGATAATAATTCTACAGAATCAGCAATTAAAGAAAGTTTACTGTAATTTTTATCGTCTTTAGTCCAACGATCCTGTTTGATATATCCGGTAACACATACTTTTATTCCTTTTTTCAACAGATTCTTCATGTTATCAGCAAGTTTTCCAAAACAAGTAAAATCCAAGTATGAGACTTCATCTATCCATTCATCACCGCTTTTTTTTGAACGGTTCACAGCAATCGAAAAATTCAATCTACCGTTATTGTTTGATAAAACAGCATAATCATTATCAGAAATATCTCTTACAACATTTCCAATTTCAACAAAAAAGTTAGTATTAGTCATTTTTTTCCTCCTGACATTTTACGGTTCAAAGTTGTAAGCGGAATATTTAAAATCCTACTCAACTCTGTAATACATATTTTTTTCCCCTTAAAATATACATAAGTATTGGAACTTCTGTTTTGTGCCTGTTCCTTCGGTGTAGCCCATCTACAATTTTCTGGATAGTAACCTTTGTTATTATCAATTCTGTCAATACTTAATCTATCATTATATCCACTATTCAAAGCCCATTTTTGAAATTTTTCAAAATCTAGCCAATCATTACAAATTTTAATTCCTCTTGCACCATATCTTTTATATCGTGCCGACTTAGGATTTAAGCATCTAGCTTTCATTCCTTCCCAAATAATAAATATACGTGTTTTTGTTTTTCCATGTTTAGTGTTTGCTTTTTTACACATTTCTTTTTGATAGCAACCACATGATTTTGTACCATTTTTTCTTGTTAAATTATTTCCTAAAACAATTGTTGAATTTCCACAATCACATTTACAATTCCAATAAATTCTATTTCCTTCTTTTCTGTTCAATGAAATTACAGTTAACAAACCGTATTTTTGACCTGATAAATCAGTAAATCGAATTTTGTTTTTCTCACATCCGCAAGATTTTTGAATGTTACTTAAAACATGATCACATCTAATAGTTTTTTCTATACCACAATCACAGCGGCATAGAAAATAACTATTTTTTTTGCCTTTCTGAAATCCAATGATTAAGAGTTTATTATATTTTTCTCCTACATGAGATTCATAAGGTATTCTCATAACTTCCCCTTACAAATACAGTCTGTTTTTACGATTCATTTTTGAATCAATTTTTTTGCCGTTCATGTGCGACCCCATTGTACGGTTAGTATGCTTTCTAACCTTGCCATTTCTGGTATGTGTTGTTTTTGCCATAATTTACGTTACCTCCCTAAATTATTTATTTCGCATATTAATCCTGTATGAATCAAAATTAAATTCGATGCTCATACAGTTTTCTGTAAATCTATCAAAAATAGGTTTTCCTAAATATTCAACCAATTCTTTTTTTGATTTATTTGAAATCAGAACAGTACACTTTTTATTTTCATATCTCTCATTGATAATCATAAAAAGATATTTTACTTCATCCTTGCTTTCAAACTTTCCAATTTCGTCAATAATCAAAACCGGATAATCTTTATATCTTTTCAAAAGTTCTTTTTTGGATTCATTTGCCTTAAAACTCTTGCAATCGTCTAGTTCAAGTTCTATTTCATAAGATTTTACAAAATGAGCATGTAAACATTCACGGCAAAGAATTGCAGCAAACATTGTTTTTCCGGTTCCAGAATTTCCAACCATCCATAATGTTTTTTCCTGGTAATCCTGGATAAACAACTTTAATTTATCCAAAACTTCCTTACGTTCTGGAATATTGCAGTTATAATTTTCAAAACTAGCATTATAATATCTTTCACCTATTCCACTAGCTTCAAGATTTTTCTGTTTTTCCTTTTCTTCATGTTTACGATTTTCTTTTTCCTGAGCTTCTATTTCTTCCGGTGTAGGCTGATGATTTTCATTCTGCTCCATTTCCTGACAAAGAGAATCAAGTTTATCAAGTCCAAAATTAAGACCTTTTGTTACTTTAATTTCATCACTCATAACTTTCCCCTGATTAGAATGGTATATCTGATTCATTTACATTTTCAGTAAATCTATCACTTTCAGCTTTACCAATATTTTTTGAATCGTACCAATTAGATTTATTTGACTGCTGCTGATTATTTTGAACTGAGCCATTGATTAAACGGTTGATTACATTACCTGAAAGAATCAAATCAAAAGCATAACCATTATTAATTACAAAATTATCGTATGCAGCTTTTTTAACAGCATTTTTGATAACTTCAACCGGAATATTATTATCAAATAAACCTTTTTCAAGCCTTCGAATTTTTTTCCAGGTTTCACTTGTTATTAAAGGATCTGGTGTATTAACTTTTTTCTGAGAATATAAAGAATCCCATAATTCTATATATGCTTTTTCAACACATTCAAAATTGTTTTCAGGTTCTCTATTTCTTAAAGATTCTTTTTTATTTTTTGTAGTTTTTTTCTTTTCAGGTTTATTTAAATCTGAATTTAAATCTGAATTTGAATTTAAATTTGAATTTAAATAGTGGGAAGGGTATGTATAGGGTATACATAGGGTATCAAAAGTTCCCTTAATATCAAATTGATAGCCTATTTCTTCAAGATAACATAATAAATCATCTGGTAACTTGCATAAAATAGCTGCAATTCCTTTAATTACGTTATCACTTTTTAATTGCTGATGCTTAGGAAAATTACGGATAATAATAAAATTATTGTATCTGTAAACCTTTTTAGCATCTTCAAATTTTCTTAAAATATGAGTTACAGTATCAGAATTAAAGCCTGTATCAAAGCATATTCTTTTTACAGTAAGCTCCATAACTCCGGCAATATTTGTAAGCGGATTTGTTAGCAAATAGATATATAACAGTTTTTCTGATGGATCCAATTCCTGAACCCATGAATCATCCCAAAATGATGTATCAATATAACGTTGTGTACTCATAAATTATTTTTCCTCTCCGTTTTTGTCTAATTCATTTTTTAACTTGTTTAATTCTGCCGTTACGAGGCTTATCATTTCCGGTGTAAGTGATATAAAATTGTCTACACCGTTACTTTCCTGATGCATAGCAATTTCATTGCCATTGATAACAATATCAATCTGCTTAAAATGCATAGTTTTTTCTCCTAAAAAAAGAAAGCCCTCTAAGCCTGATAGTTCTTAGAGGGCCACAAAGTTCTTGTTGCCAAAAACCTTTAAGTAATCTATCAGGACCTTACTTAAAGATTCTTTTAAACGTTTTAATGCACGTTCGCAATTTCTTTTAAACGTGCTTTTAAACGGTGTTATATAAAAAAAATACACCCATTACGCTTGTTTGTCAAGAATTTCTTCCCATTTTTGAAAAGTATTATTCCATCTGGCCGGCACTAAGCAGCCTTTTTCTTTACTCCAGACTTTACCAGGCTCTTTAGGTGGTTCTGTATATCTTGTTCCATCAGATCTAGCACAATAATACATTCTAAATGTTTCAGCCGTAATATTTGCAGCACCACATTTAATACATTCATAATGTGAATCAAAATATTCAACATAGGATCCATCATTTTGTTTTACAGCCTCAGCAGTTTTTACAAATTTTAAGGGCCTTAATTTCTCTTTCCAATTAATCCCTTCCTGTTCCATTTGTTTTACACAATACGGACAAAACTCATATTTTGTTTTACCTTCCAGGTATTTATGTGAAATTTCACGTTTATTTGACATTTGAATCTCTCCTATATACTATTTTTGTTATTTTTTTGTTATCATTTTGTTTTTGTTTGTTATTCCACCTATTCCGCATACCCTTTTTACCGGCCTTACTTCTGAGTTCTGAGAGTATTTCTTCTTCTTTTTCAAGTTCTATAACACGTTGAAATTGCGTAAAGATAGTCATAGCTTTATTTGATAACTTTTCTGGTAATTTACCGGTGTCAGCATAAGCGGCTAAAGCATTTACTAATTTCTTAAACTGAAAAGGATTTAATTTATTCATCTTTTCCAGATAACCTACATAAAAATTAAACTTATCCATTTTTCTTTTTCCTCCTGGTTTCTGCATGGTGTTTAGCATCATATTTTAAATGACACGGCGCACAATAAGCCTGTAAATTATCCTCAGCACAATTCATTGGATCATGGTCCTTATGTGATACGGTTAAAGTTCTTTTATGTGTATCAAAAGGTTCCCCAGGTTTACGGCATTGTTTACCGCATTTTTCACACTTCCAACCTACACTTTCCTTTTTATTAAAAGCTATTTGCTTCCAATCTGGCGGATAATTTTTCCAATTTACCGGCATATTTTTATACCTCCTTTACATCTGATAAATGTAAAGCAAATACAAGTTTACCCTCGATATGTAAATCAGTATTTTCACCTGAAACAGCTTCAATTCTTTTTATTTTCGCTGTCATTTTTGTATTTGTATATCCAAGTCTTAAAATACAAGGAATACAGCAATTTATACCTTCACAGGCAGATTCAATAAAACCACTCCAAGCATAAAGAGCATCATCCGAATTATCATTAATCCATTGCGCTAATTCATCATCAGATGAAACACTATTACAATAAGCATTTACAAGCCTACTTTTCCAATAATCTGTAGTACGTCTGTATTCAATAGTCTTTTCACCAGACTTAATTTTTTCATACCATTGTTTCTTTAATGGAAATATCAGCATTATTTACACTCCTTTTCTATGAATCTTCGTATAATCTGCCCTAAAATACAGATAGCAAATATAACTAACATTCTTTCAGAACCTTTATCAATTATTGGAGCAATAGCACCGCAAATTAAACCAATTATAAATCCTAAGTTATATATCATCATTCAACTCCTATAAATGGACTTTCAATTGTTCCAAGAGGTTTTAATTTAGATTTTGGTGAATCAAATTCTTTTTTCTCTAAAAAATAAATCCGATGCTGTTCTAAATTAACAAACCTTTCAAGTTTATCTTGAATCTTTAATATTCTTTCTCTTTCTGCAGCGTTCTGAGCTTGTACTTCTATATCCTGTACGTCAAAATCACATAGTAAATAACAATTAATTGCAGATAGTAAATCTCTGGCCTCTTGTTCTGTAATTTTCATTTATTCCACATCCCTTAGAAACTTTTCAGTCATTGCAATATTCTCATTAAGTTTTGGAACATCTTCATGTACTAACGCTTTCAATGCTCTACAGTGTTTTAATAATTCTTTTATTATAAATAATGCTTCTTCCTGTTGTTCTTCTGTAATAAGTTCTTTCCAATTTCTACGTTGAAAAGGTAATCCACAAGTTTTACACATCTTCAAACTTTTTGGATCTGTTTTATTACCGAATTTACAGTTATAACAACGTTGTTTTTTGAAAATAGCCATTATTCCTCCTGATCTTCATTGTAATACTGTATTTTTACATCTGGATAACATGGCATTTTTTTTCCACAACCAATATAAGTACCAAAAATATTTATAAAAACATGTATTTGAAATTCCACATATCCGTTTTCATCATAATTAATTTTTGGCAATGGTAAGCCGTATTTTGTAAAACTTGCCTGATATATTTTGATTCCATAATCAGTTAATCTGACTTTTATGTAATGATTAAGATTAGTTTTTATCCAACATCTTTTTTTTGAAAAAGGTAAAGTATATTCTTTATCTGCCTTTTCAGCCATAATTATTCCCCCTGAGCTGCTAAAGCCATTGCAGCAAGGCTATCAGTTGAATCTATATCTTCAATGGCATTATCCATATCAGCCATTGAGATAATTCCAATTTCATTATTCCTTTGTACAAGCTCATTACACTTTCTATAGGCCATTTCTACCCTTCCCCTTAAATGCGGATAAACTTCAAAGAATTCTTCCCAGGTTTTACACTGTTGATGAAAAAAGTTATGTTCATCTGGTGTAAGAGCTAAGATATTCCAGGCCTTTTCAATTGCAGCCGGACAAGCACCGCGACTAACAATATGATGAAAATGTACAGGTGTACGGCCTGATGCTTCTGAATAAACTAGATATTCTCTTATTTCTGAAATAGTTCTATCATCGTTTACGTCATGTTCCTGTTTACCGCGCCAAATTTCCCATTCATATAACACACTTCTTACATCGGCCTGTAAGTCATTAGGAAGGTTACACATTGTTGTAACGTGAAAAAGTAAACCATCTATTAAATGCGAACCGGCCATTGTATTAGCTTCTGAAATATGAATTGATCTTAGTTCACCGGTATATCTGTTAGGAATTTTATCAGCATAAAGGCCTAATAAGTCTAAATAAAGGCTATATTTTTCTTCTTCCGTAGGTTTTCGGTGATTCTCAGAATCAGACTGAAAAATCACCGTTACCAACTTAAATACAGCCCTTAATTGCTTAAAGGTTCTTTTTTGAAAAGCTGCATCTATCTCACATTCAAGTAAAATCTCTTTTTCAGTTCTCTTTTCACGTTCTGATTTTGACTTGAATAACTTTCTTAGAGTTATTAAATCTTGTTCATCCGTAACTTTGAGAACTACTTTATCTTGAATAAGGCATCCATGAAAGAAAGAACAGATTTTCACGTTTTACCCCTTAGAAAATATCCTGAACACTTCCAGGAGCATTTTCAAAGGCAGCATCAGCGGCAGCCATTTCTTCATCTGTCATACCGTTCATTTCATCAAAAGATGGCTGAATAGGTTCTTTTGTTTCAGGTTTTCCAACATTTACTTTTTCAGCCATTTTTTTTGGAGCTTCGGCCCAATTTGTTTTATCTTCAATAGCCGGAGTTTCTACAGTTTCAGCCGAATCATCTGATACAGTGTATTCAAAATCTTCTGTAACATCTTTCAAATCTGCTCTTTCGTCTCTAATTACGGCATCCATAGCCTCAATAGAGATAGGACAAAGTTTAAGCGCCTGGATAACAACAGTTTTCAAAGCCATTGCATCAAAATTCTTGTTCCAGATGTTACTTGAATCTTTTGGATCATAGGCCTTAGAAAATTTATTACGGTGATTTTCAACATCTTTTTTAGACATTACCTTGAACTGTGAACCACCGTTACAAAGTTCTACAAGGCAGTAATAGCCGATCACTTCACCACGTTCTTTCATAATGTCAATTTTATGACTAAGTTTACGGCCCATACCAAGTTCAACTTCAAAAATATCATTTTCGTGTATAGGTTCTGCAGCAATTGTCTTAATTGTATTAGAACGTCTTGCCAATGCTATGAGGCCTTTATATCCAAGCTGTAAATGCGCTGTCATAACACCTTTTTCGTTGTACGGAATAAGATAGGCCTGGCCTAACATACCGTTTAATTCAAGGCCATAGGCAGCAGCTTCCTTCAATGCACGAAAAATAGATTCTTTAGAACATTTCACAAGATTAGGCATCTTAGGATTAGTAATAGCCAAAATTGCAGACTGCATAAAACGATCTACGTTTACGGTATTAGCCGGTAAAGCCTGTAAGAATGAACCTTTTTTATCATTCAACCATTCTCCCAAAGTTCCCTTCTTTTCGGTTGTAGGAACCTGATTAGCATTTGAGCCATTTGTTTTCATAGTGTTTTTCTCCTTATATTTACTTTTATACCCTAAGTGTATATATTTTGTTTACACCTAGGGCAAAAAAATTAATCTATTTTTTTTTCAGAAATTCTAAGAATTCTATATGCTGATTCTTTTTTATAATCATCAAACAAGCCTGATTTTTTCAAAGCATCTGTATCTACAGAGTATTTTTTCTGCAGATTATATGACAATTTGAAACGTTCACCGGCACCGTTTACCTTTTCAGCCGTTGCACTATCGCTATGACTTAAAGCTGAAAGTTTAATCAAGATAGAATCATTCAAGGCACTTTCTTTTTGTTTCAAGTCCTTTATCTGCTGCTGAACTTCCATTCTCTGAGCAATTAAATCTTCTGTTTCTGTATCAAGTTCAACAGTATCAGCAATGTTAAGGTTAGCTGTATATTCACTTTCGGAATCAATTCCTAAAGGCTCCGGTGGATTATTAGTCAAAACAAAGTTTTCCCAAAAATCTTTTTCAGCCGGCAAGAGTCTGGAATAGATAAAATCGTCATTACGTCTAATAACATAATGTCTCGCCTTTTTTGTATTCATAAAGAAAGCTGTAAGAATAAACCAAGGTAAATTAGTTACGGCCATATAGTGTTGAACCTGGCAATAGTAACTATCTGGAATTTCATCCTCACTAAAGCCTTCACCACGGCTAGAAGTCTTAATTTCAAAACCTCCAAGACCTTCTACTGTTTCCCCTCCGATTGTTACCTGATTTTCAGCATGGCAGAGACCGTCAATATTTGCGTTCATATATGGAATGTCATTAGATGTATACATACCAGGAACACTAATAATCTCTATTCCAAGTTCTTCTGCAGCTTTTTTTCTGATAGGATCTTCAAGAATATGGCCCCATTCTGTAGCCGCATTTCCCTTAAATCCTTCTACATTCTTTTTAGAAAGATAAATTGTTAAAGGTGATGCATATTTATTAAGGCCCATAATTGCACCGGCATCACTACCACCAATTCCGGTAGTTCTCATTTCAAGCCATTTTTCCGGTTCTTTATCCTGTTCAACAGGTGTAAACTTCGCATTAATAGACAAGTAATCTATCATTATTCAGCCTCCTTCATTGCTTCTGCAACTGTCATGTTGTCAATTTCATCCTGGATTTTTTCAGCTTTTTTTACCAAGGAAGCAATTTTATTATTGTCTTTTGTACTGTTTACTTCTTTGATAACATCATCTTTTTCTGCCTTTAATTTTGCATACTTAGTCATTTTTATATCTCCTATTTATTTTTATTCAGCCTTTCCAATTAAAGAAGGCTTCATATTCTTTTCAGCGGCAGCACATAAAGCATTAATCTTTTTCTGCTGTTCTGGTGTAAAACCTTTATTACAAAATGCTTTTTCAATTTTCTGCATACCTTTAGGAGTAATGTGAAATTGAACACAAGAAAAATTATCTTTTGTATACAGATAATTTTTTACATATCCTAAATCAATTCCTAAAGCTGTAGCCTGATATTTTCCTTTTTTATCTGGATTATCATGTCTTTCGCGCATAATATATTTTTTAATTTCAAGGAATTGCAAAATATCATCGCGCTTTATTTTTAAGAGTTTAGCTACATTAGTTGCACTGAATGTACCATCTGATTCTGCAAAAGCTCTCCACGATTCTGCATCCGGTGTAAGTTCTTCAATCTGTTTATTTTTATTTTCAAGTTGCTGCTGTAATTCAATGGACCGTCTCTGTAAAATAGCCATTGCATTAGCTATTGTCTGATTTTCTTCTAATTCTGTAGAAACATTATCAATCTGACGATTTGCAAGATTATGATGCTTTTGTATTTCTTGTTTAATAAGTGTAGATTGTTTTTCTGTAAAAAGATAACCACCTTGATTATTCTTTTTAACTGAGCCGAGTACACGACCGAGTTTTTTTACTGTAGTTTTTACAGTAGTTAAACTCACATGTAATACATTTGAAAGTTCCAATGTAGTCATTAACTTTTCAGGAACTTCAACCGATAAAGATAATGAGTTATCCATACAGATTACTCCTTGCGATGTAGGTTTAAGTTTCTCAGGCTGTGGCCTACTTCGCTTGTAAAAAGAAAGCCCTTAGAAGTTTTCCACCTTGTAGGAGAGATACAAGGTTCTGCACGGAAAAACCTCTAAGGGCTGTAAAGTTGGCAAGCAACTTAGAAAAGTGCAGATTTTTTCTAAATTGCCTAAACAGATTGACAATCTGTATTAATCACACGTTTTTATGTGATTACTCTTTAATTAATAACACGTTTTCGTGTATTTGTCAATAAAAAATCTCAACATTTTATGTGATTTTTCCGATATAATAGCGTTATGGATTATACGGAATTCTGGAAACGAACAAATTCTCTTATAAAACTTCTGAATAAAACACAAAGAGGCCTTGCGCTTGAATGTGGTTTTACTGAAAGAAGGATAGAGACATTATCATCTAATAACAGATCCCCAGATGTAATTGAAGCCGTAAAAATTGCACAAACATTAAATACTACTGTAGAATATCTGGTTACAGGACAGGATGAAAATGCCGCAGCAAAAGAACTAACAGAATTAAAAGCTAAATTAGCCGATTTAATTATGTTCAAGAAATAGCCTCCTATAAGATTTTTGTCGTTCGTCATTTATGTCGCGCGACTTTTCCAGAATCTTATAGGAAATATATTGTTTTAATGTAGTTGAATTCGCTTGAATCGTCACTTTAATTGCTTAAAGCAAAATTAAAGGCCATTTTCTTGTTTAAATTTCTCTACCAATTCACCGGTAGAATTGCACATATTTCTTTCCCTGGCTGATTTTATTTTATGTGTTATTGTCTGCTCTGAAAACAGGCCTATTTCTTTTTGTAACTTACCTTTTGCAAGCTCTTTTAAAATATCTATTTCATCCTTAGTTAGATTTAGTTTCTCTGGTTTATTAATTGCAAATACATAATTCATTTTAATCTGAAACATAAACACATAAACTATATGAATCAGAAAGGCAACTATATCTAATCTTTTAATACTAAATGAAATAACAACGTTTATAAGATATATCCAGGGAGCTACCTTTTTTAATTTTGGATTAGCACCTATGGCAATCAGCATAAAAAAGATTGTAGCATAGTTATAAAACATGTTTACATAAACTAATGAGCATGAATATATTAAAAGTCTATAAGATAAACCTTTACGACCAAACAGGAATATAAAAAGTGATATAATACCGCATCCACCGGCACGTAAATACCAATGATATTCTATGCTGCTAGTTTTATATTCATAAAAATGCAATGCAATTAAAAGTAAGTGTAAAAGAAAAATGTGTAATAAATCTTTGTCATTTATAAGTAATAAATATTTTTGTTTCAGCTTTGTAAATAGTTTTCTCATTTATGCTTTTATTTTCGGCATAAATGAGATTAAACTAAATTATGAGCATCGACTTTCTGATTGATTTATTCATATCGGCTGTATCCGGTGGAATTTCTTCTTCTGTCTCAGTTTCTTCAAATCCGGCTTCTTCACCGCCGCCAAAATCACCCATATCTCCGCCCATACTGTCATCATTCATGGTCTGTTGGCTCTGGAATAACTGTACAAGTTGTACATTCATAGGCAAGTCTGCAGCATTTTCAACTTTTCCCAAGTCTATAGGATCCAGGCCCTTCTCAGCTCTCTTTTCGTTTACAGTTTTCCAGGTTCTTACTTCTTTTTCATCCAGATCCGCGATAGTGTTAGGATTATCTTTTTCATATCCTACAAACTCTAATACATAATTTTCATCAATTTTTTCAATGATTCTGTTAAGATATGATTCAAAGAATACAAGTAAATCACCAAGTAAAGAACTTTTTGCAGCAGCAATTCTATCAGATCCGGCACTATCAATAACAGGCTGTGACTTTTGAATTTGTAATCCAATTTCATCAGCAGAACAACCAAATAAAGCTAATACACCACTTACAAGATAATCTATCCAAGCCTGGAATTCCATTTCACGGTTAGTATTTATCGGCTTCCACTCGATTTTAGCATCTTTATCGCCACTAGGAATAATTGGAATTCGCCACTGATTTAACGGACTTCCTGACATAATCTCACTTATGTATTCTTCCATTTCATCAAGATTATCAGAATTCATATCACCGCTTAAAAGTAACATACCTTTAGGCAATCTGTTTTCAGTAAAGTTTCCGGCATTGTAAATGAATGTGTTAATAACCGATGTAATAAGATCTACGGCCTGTTCTACAAGAGAATAACCATATTTTGAATGGTAAATGTCGGTTCTAGGATTTTCAAAGGCAAAAATCATATTTTCATAGGTGTAACCGGCTGCCGGCATACCGTCTACAATCTGCAAATACTTGAATGTAGTTTCATTTTCCTTCTCAGGTATTACACATTCAATAGTTGCAGCATCCACGGCAAAAAACGCTACCGGCTCACCCTTTTTATTATACTGAATTTCTGTTGCTATCTGGTCCAATGTCAATTCATCACGCAAAAGTTTAGTACAATAAGTAACAAAATTGTCACGGCCTGGATCCTTATAATTTCCGGTTGAAACAATAAAATCCCTGATTAAATCACATTTTTTATCTTCATTTTTGTTGTTGGATATAATTTCTTCATACTTTTTATGTATAATAAATCCTCGTTCATTACGACTTGTAACCGGCTTCAAAAATGGTTTAATTCTTCTTGAAACATAGTTGATACAGGTATTAATAATCCAGGCCTTAGATGCTACAGCCCTTAAAGTTCTACAATGAATTCCGCCATACTGAATTCTTGATAGAGTTCTAATATTCTCAAAACTATTAGATGATACAAAATAAGGATCATAGAAAACAGAATCGGCACCATGTTCACGGCCTTTTTCCTGGAAGAAGTAAGTATTAAAGATATTTTTACTATCCTTTTTAGCTTCTACAAGTTCATTATAAGCGACTCTCTTAGAATTTGTTTTATCAAAAGCTGCTCTTTGTTTTAAAAGTTTATCAACATCAATCTTTTCTGCCATTTTTAAGGTTCCTCCCAAAAATTAGAAAATTTAAAATAAAAAAGCCGGCTATTGTCTTTTTCAACAATAACCGGCTGCAGATTTCTCAACATACCTGATATATAATTTATAAAGATATTTTACACTATAATGTTTTAATTGTCATTAGTTATATTTTTTATACAATCAGAATAATCTTGATCTTCTTTATATATCCAATTTTTATGAATTTCCCTCCCTGTTATTATTACAATACCAGGTTCTTTCATCATAAATTTTTCACCACGTTGTATTGTTAATAAATCTCTATATTGTTTTTCAGAATATGATTCTTTTGCTTCTTCCCATTGTTCCGCTGTTACAACAAATACTTCATTTTTATCTACATCAAAAAAAAGAGCTTGTGAATATTTCATTATTTTCCTACCCTCCTTTAGTTTTTGTACTCTTTCATTTTCAAGTCATTACCTGTCTTTGAAATTACATCGGGATCTTTTATATATTTGTTGATATATTTAGTAAGCATTTTTCTTGAACCGTATAACGTGAAGGATTCTAATATTGTTTCACGTTTTGTTTTACCAAGACTGATACCCCACATAGGCAATTCCATATCAAGATATTTTTTTAATATCCTCTGGCTTTTGGTTTTATACATTCCCATGTTTTACCACCTATTAAAAAGATTTAAATATCATTAGTTTTATTAGCGCCTAGAACAAAACCACCCGCAAAACCTGTTGAATATATATCTTTGATAAACCTTAGTTGCCCTGGACTAAACATATTTATATCTTCAATTTGCTTCTTAAAATTTTTATCAAACAAAACTTCACCCATACTTTTATATTTTTCATAATCTTTAGATACAATTTCTTTATCAATAACAATATCAGCCATTAATTTTATACTCCCCAATAATTTCATCAGCAAAAAACTTTAATTTTGAATCTGTATGAGTTTTATTATAAGTCTCTACGAACAACTTTTGAATACCTTTATTTGCGGCCCTGATTCTTTGCATCCTGATTTTTTCAAGTCTCATTATGGCCTTTACTGTTTTATCTGGATAATTTTCTTTGAGTAAATCTGAAAAACTAATAGGCTTAAAATCTGTTAGACTATTCATAATTATCTTTCCTGTTTTAATATATTATAACTGAACTTAATTTCATTAAATACAGTTCTAAACCTAGTTTTATATACAAACTGATAAATAAACATATCTATATGCTCTACATCTCTTATTATTGCACCATGTTTTTTTCCAGGCTCTTGCTGAGATATGATTTTTATATCTGAAATAGACTAATTCATCTAATACATAGTTCTCTATTGTATCAGATAAATTTGTATTAAGATGACTGTCTGGTTGTATAGACTGAATAACACCGTCATCATCTATATACACTCTTGCATGATCTGATAAATATTCTTTATTCATATTTTTACCACCGTATTTGTAGTTTCATCTATAATTTTTTCAATTTCCCTATTAAATGGCATTATAAATAACTGAGCAGCTTTTAATATTGGATCTATTTGTGTCTGTAAAGAGTTATTATATTTTCTTACTAACTCAATTTTATCTTCACCAACAATTACGGTAGAACCAGGATTATATAAGGATTTAATATATTGTTCACGTTGCTCCAAAATTTTATTATATTCAATTTTTAATTTCTGAAAATTATACAATTCCAATGCTGATACATGGCCGTATGTATAACCATTATCAAAACAAACAAGATAAGTTGATTTACTTTGAGATAATTGTGCTAGAAATAATCTTTCTTCCAGAGCTTCTGCAGACTGTTTACAAACAATTTTCACTTCTTCTGGAAGATTATTCCAATCTATTTTTTCAAGCTGATTTATTTCAATCTCACTCATTATTTATTAATCCTTCCGCACTTCGGACATTTTGGCTGCTTGTTTAATGGAGTTCCACAATAACCGCAATAATTGAACTGATTGGTTAGTTCTACGTTGATATATCCATATCCGTTACATCTTTTGCAAGGTTTACCCAAAATCTTTCCTGTTCCCTCGCAATCTCTACATGTTTCTTGCTCAAATTTCATAGTTTTATTATATCCTAATAAGTACACATATAACAACTAAAATGATTTTCTATATCCTTTTTAGTAGGCTTCTTATTCAATATCTTACAACCACATTCGCATGTTGTTTCCCAAGGTAAAGCCTTGTGTATACGATTATCAACACCAATTACAGAAATATAGTATTTCTGATCTACTGTTTCGTTTTCATTCATTCTTTTACCTCTACAACATTGTTTGAACTGATTAATTCAAATCCTTTTGTATACGTCATTGTGATAGTAGGACACTGTGGATTTACGTCAAAATCAGTTATGTTTATATATTCAATAGGTTCACCCTTGTTATTAAAAATATAAGGTATCTTGTAACGTTTACCCTCTGAAAATCCTTTAAGGATCTCCGCCCATTTTTTAGCTTCTTCCTGAGTTAATAACATCTATTCACTCCCCCCAACAATTAAGACAATACCATTTTCCGTCTGAAAAAATCATATCTTTTACGTTGTGGTATTTTCCACATTCAGAACATTCTAAAATTAGCAGATTACTGTTTATTTTTTCAAAATAAAACTTATTATCCCATTCGTGAAAAGTTATCATTCCATATCGTTCTGCAACTTTTACGATGTATATTTTCTTGATACGTTTTATTAATTCACCAAGAAAAACAGATCTCCAAGTTTCAAGTCTTGTTGCTCGTTTGTAATGGTTACAGATACGGCAAGAAGGATTGTAATTCTCAATACTGTCAGCACCACCTAACCTTTGCGGAATAATATGGTCTACTTGCATTTCTTTTAATGTAATTTCGTGTCCGCAATAAGCACATCTGCCATTGTATTTCTGATAGACCTGTTCTCTAATTTGTTTAGTCATTTCTATTCACTCTCCTTTAGTTCTGGAAGTACAATTTCTTTCCAAGCGTAAGGTTGCATTACTTCTGAATATTCTTGATTAGTCCAACACCCAAACATTTCTTCATATTTTGCAACGTAGTAATATCCACGATAAGAAACACACAATTTCCAATCTTCATCTTTCGGTAAATCTCCGTCTTTCACATAATGCCATTCATTCGCCTTGTTATAACCGAACTCCGCACCTTTTTGATATGCTTCTTTTACATCGCTATATCGATAATTTATTATTCCATCTTCTCCATAATCTGAAACATTTATTTTATAATGATAAATACCATCTGCGTGTTTTTCTGCTTCTTTCTCAAACATTCTCTAACTCCTTTGCCACAAACTCATAACATTCTTTTTCTGTTCCTTCAAACAGAACTTTCTCATAGACAGGCTTTGTATCTATAGTGTAATAATGTCCACTCATTTTATATACATAATATTTTTTATCTTCTGTCATAGTTATTCCTCTACCACCGTAACAATGATAACGAATGTTCTTCGGATTGTAGCATCTATCTTTCATTCTTGAATAGATTGTATTTAATCTGCAATAAGACATATTACCCCTCCTTTATGTCGTTATTTAAGAATTGCTCTGCTTCTTCCCACATCTTGTCATATAATTCGCTTTTACGTTGATATTCTTCGTCATCTTTATAACTACTATCAAACTCAACAAGATTTTTAATAATTTCTTTTGCTTTAGTGAGTTGTTCTTCAAGTTCACAATAAGGTCGTTTATTTCTGAAAGCATCGTTTATCTGCTGTCTTACGTGCTCACCTACCTTGTCAATCGCGTCTAGTTCTGCTTTCAGTTCTGCGTTTTCTTCTTTCCAAGATTTATACTTTTCACAAGGGCAACCAATTTCATTTCTAAAACATCTTTCAGTTGCATTTGCACAAGAGTAGCAAAACTTATTTCTATTTTTTTGGCAATCAAGTTCTGCATTTTCTTTTTCAAGGTCTACAACCTCTTTCTGTTTCTTTTCAAGGCTATCAACAAGTTTATGGCACTTATCTGAAATCTTTTTGTTTGTGGCTTCAAGTTCCGCTATTCGCTTTTCTCTTGGCTCGGCACCTTTAATGTATGCTCTTGCTAAAGCCTTCATCATTGAAGGTGACGCTCCCCAAAACCAATCTGCGTATTCTTTTGCTTCTTTTTCAAGTTTTTCTTTAATCATTTTTCTTTTATCTCCTGTAAAACTTCACAACTAATATCATAAATTATAACAAGTCTGTCTCCATAACCAGAGATATTGTCGTTCTGAACTGTTTTTATAATTTTCTTTAAGGCACATTTTGTTTTCTCAATCTGTGCTTTCAGTCCCTTAATCTCATTATCTCTGCCTTCTAACTGATAATCAGCATTAGCCTTGACTTCTTCATATTGTTTATATAATTCTGTATATGCTCTGTCTAAGGCTAAGTTTTCACTTTTTAAATCCATTACCTTTTTGAAATAAACACAGTTGTCTGGATTAAACAGGCAACATACATTTTCTTCGTTTCTATGTCTGCATCCTTCAAAATCACAGATATATTTATTAAACTTCTCTTTCATTTTCTTACCACCTTGTTTTTAAGTTTTGCTACTTCATTACAGAGTTTTTGAAGTAACTCTATAAACCTGTCAAAGTTATCTGAAAGAGTTTTTGTTGCTTCGGATAGTTCGTTATTCTCTTTCATTCTTAACCTCTGATGAATTAAGTTTTTCTCTAAGTTTTATATTTTCTGAATATGCGTTATACCACTTAGCTTTCATATCACTAAGTTCATTTTCCAGAGCTTCAATTAACCAATCTTGCAAAAAAATAAATTCCTGTATCTTTCAGATCTGCATAATCACTGTCATCATAAACATTAAGCTCAATAAGCCTTTTGGCAATTTTTTCATTTTCTGATTTTGGTGGTTCATAAGTTTTCCAATCTGTCATTCCTTCTCTCCCTTTAATAAAATCAAATTATTCTGAACTTTTCTTAAATAGTTATATGTAGAAGGTTTTACAGTCCCATTCATTACAGCACCTTTTCCACCGTTATAGGCAAGAATTACATCATCCTGGATCTTGAATTTATCCTGTAAATATTTTAGATGATGTAATGCAATGTATGTGTTATGCTTCCAATTGAAAGGATTAAGCTCTATATTTTCAAACCAATAATCATTTTTAAATTCAGTCCACAAATATCTATCATTTAATTGAAACATTCCTAAATCAAGTGTTCCGTTTTCATTAGGCCGGCTAATTGCATCAGGATTAAACTCAGGATTTTCAACCATAAGTATAGCTACAATTAAATCTGGATCCATTTTAAGTTCATCAGCCATATCACAAATATAGTTAGATAAATTGGCCGGCATCATTTTATACTTAGGTTCTCTTTCTACTTTTTCAAATTCTTTTACCGAAAAATCAACGGCTATTTTTTTTGTTTTCTTATATCCCATTGAATAAGACAAAGCTGCAACAAAAACAAATAAAACTACAGTTACAACGGTGATAATTATTAATTTTACTCTCTTATATTCCATATTTTTTACCAGATTAATCTTGTTCTTCAAAAAACATTTTGACTTGATTTACATATTGCCTGGAAACATTTAGTTTTTTTGCAATTTCTATTTGTTTAGTTCCGGCCTGTAATTCTTCCTCAATTTTTTTTGCCATTCCAGATTTTAGTCTATGAGATTCTTTACAGGCTTTTACTCCATAGAACCGTAAAATAGATTGTACCCTTGTACGTTTCATAGAATAAAAATCTGCAATTTCATCAACTGTTTTACCTTCCAGGGCCATTTTTTTTATATTATGATTTCTAGCAGCTCGTTCTGTCTGATTCATCGCTTTTTTGCTCCTGTTTTATACTTCTGGTGATAACCTGGTAAATCATCATCCGGCAGCTTCAACCACTCAATAACGCTTTCTCTGCTCCAAACTTTACGGCCACCAACATAAGCATCAGGAACACCACCTTTACACTGATAAAAACGGTTACTTCGATATGTACTAAGTGACATACCACCTTTTAATTCCCAACATTGCTGATCGTTGTACCACTGAGAATTTAAACGGTCCTGAAATTCCTGTTTTGACTTCTCAGCAGCAACCATATTTTTTATTTTGGAGATTTCATCAAGAATTATTGTAAATTCTGGTATTTCCATAATTACAACCTTCCATTAAGATAATTATTCATTTCAATTTCAGAATCAAAATATAAGTCTTGATTACCTAATCTTATTCTAAACTTAGGTTTTTCAAGTCTTTTCTTGGCTTCACTATTTTCTGGATGGTCCTTTAACACTTCTTCCGCAAGTTTATGAGTAAATCCTTTATCAATTAATAAACTCATTTATCAACTCCTAAAAAAGCACGATCCAACTTTTCTTTTTCCTGTTCAAGATTTTTTCTTTTTTCTTCCACACGGATATTCTCACCACGGATAATTTTCCAGGCAAGTTTAATACGATATTTCAATCTCATTTCTGAAATAGTCTGAAAAAAACAATCCCACGACTGATTGACAAGTGAAGTCTGATTACGTCTTACAAGCTGTCTGAGCTTTTTTTCCTGTTTTCCACTCATTTTTTTACACCACCCTTTATATTTTTTTATAAGTAAGTCCATTTGTATCAATGAATTTACGCAAGGCCATTAATTTTGAGGCCGGACCGGTTATTTCAAGTCTAAATGTTGCAACAGGATCTTTTGGCTGTACTGTTTCATGCACGATTACAGGATTATCAACAAATTTCTTTTCTTGTTCACTGAGCATTTCATTTCTTGTAGCACGTGCCATAGCAAGTCTTTCTTGTTCTGCCTTAATTCTGGCCCGATTTTCTTTAAGCTGATTACCCTTCTGCAATGTTGCATTAAGATCTAACGTATCAAGATAGAATGACTGCAGAACTTCTGAATCTTCATCTTGCATACTTTTAAGAGTATTCATTTCTGTAGTGATTTTTTCAGTTATGGCTTTACATTCTTCCATGATGGAAGTCATTTTTTCACCTTTATTAAGCCATTTAGAATTAAATACACGTTCAATTGGAACAATAGTAAAATTAAGAGTATTCCAAAACTCTATAATTTTGGCTTTCTTTTCGTCTTTTACCTGTTTATCAGCCTTATCAACAATTGTTTTAAGATTGTTAGATGCTGTTTGAATTTCAGATTCAAGCTCTTTCATAACTGAAATAAATTCGTCTAAAGGTTTATTCCAGGTATTTGTTGCAAGAATTCTTTTTTGTGTAACATCTTTAAGAAGGTTATTAAGATAGACTTTATCGCTCTTTGCGGCTTCTGGATCGTCAATATATCTTTCAATGGTATAATTGGCAATTTCATTTTTTAAGGCTGCAGAATATTCCTTTGCATTAGATGTAAGTTTTCCGGCCACAATGTTTGTTACTAATTCTAAATCAGATACTTTTACATCTGTTTTAGCCACTTCTAAGGTGTTTTCATCTTCCTGGATAACACCTTCAATTTGTAGTTTCTTTGTTCTTGGCATAACATTTCCTTTATCACCAATAATGTGATATGGCGGATGGTGGAATCGAACCACCGACCACCGGATTATGATTCCGGTGAGCTACCTCTGCTCTAATCCGCTAAATATCGTTTTATTACACGTTTATACAATGTTATAACGTGTTTTATTACGTTCTAATTCTTTTATAACGTGCTTTTACACGTTTGTCAAGAAAAATATGTAGATTTTTGCACGAATTTATACGATAATATAAATATGAAGAACACATATTTTATTGAGAAATTAGAAGCCTGTTGCGCTGCCAAAGGAATGAAAAGAACTACATTTTGTAAGGATTTTGGTATTAGTGAAGCTACTGTTAGAACATGGATTAGAAAAGGTAATTATCCCCAGGCTGATACTCTTTACCAAATATCTAAGTATTTTGGTGTACCTATGGAATATTTCATGGATGGATCTGAAATACCATTAACAGATAAGGAAGTTGTATTTTTAATGAAATTTAGAAAATTAAATGATGAACAAATAAATATGATTTCTTATCTTTTAGACAAATTTGAACAGGAAAACAAAAAATAATTTACTAATTAATCCATAAAAAAAATATGAATTAATTAGTAAATAATTAGTATTTAATTAGAATGTCATCGGCATAATAACATGTGTATAAGGTGTATTGATATTATCTGCAGCTCTTACAATTAAGGCCGATGTTACTCTTTTATCCTGATTAAACTTAAAGTCAATTGATATATCATCACTATCAATTACTTTAAGGACCTCAGAAAGATACATAGCATTAAGAGCTATATCTGCCGGTTCCCCTGAATACTTAGCATCAAGCTCTTCTTTAGAGCTTCCGTTTTCTGTTTCCGGTGTAGATATTTCCATTTTATCAGCATCAAGATGCATCTGAATTCGGCCGTTTCTGGCAGCCATAATAACTGTACGTTTCATAGCTTCATCAAGTTCTTTTTTAGATACTGTAAACGTATGATCCAGGCTCACAGGTACAACCTTCTTCCAGGAAGGATATTGACCACTTATTAACGATGATGACAATTCATATCCATAGGCCCTGAAAAAGAACATTTTATCAGTTGTATTAATTTCAATCTGGCCTTCATCCTGACAAAGTTTTTCAATGATAGCAAAAATCTTTACCGGAATTATGGCAGAAGTGAAATCCGGGCTAAAATCTACGCAATTACATACCGACATTCTACGGCCATCTGTAGCAACCATATACAACAGGTTATCCTCTTTAATAAGATAACAACCTGTCATTATGTATCTGTTAGAATCTGTAGACACGGCAAAAGCTGTATGTTTAATAAGATTCTTAAAATCCTTAGCAGCGATCTTGATAGAGTTTTCTGGATTAAACCCATTGAATACCGGGAATTTATCTGCAGCAAGCGACTTGATTTTGAACTTTACTTTTTTACCTAGAGGCTTAACAAGTATTTCAATTTCACTTGATTCAATTTCAATATCACCCATAGGCAATGATGAAATAACACTTACAAACTTATCGCAAAATACTGTTGTTTCCCCTTCTTCCACAATATCGGCATTGAAGCTGCTAATTGCATTGATTGTAGAATTGGTGCATTTTACAATTACTTTTTGATTTTCTTTATCAGTCTGCAGCAGCACGTTAGACATAATGGAAATTGCACTTTTATTAGTGATAACTTCCTGAGCTACACTTAATACTCTAAGAATAGCATCTTTACTAGTTACAAATTTCATAGTTTTTATTTACTCCTTATCAATGATTTTCACGTTATATTGCTTGTATGTTTCCCTCGTTTTTACAAACTCAATAACATCATCCAGAAGAAAAGCAAAATATTTCTTTTTTCCGTTTTCGGACCTGGTAAATTCAGCAAAAGAAATTTGTTTATTTTTCTTTCCCTCGTATAAGATGCGGCTAACCTGTTCAATGTATACAGCATTTTTACAATGCGGCATCTTTTTAAACCACAATTTATGAAGCTCTGTTGTTTCATCGTTTATCATGTCTTTAAGTTCATAAGTTGTGTAATATTTCCTACCCTTATTTTCTATCATTTATTACCTCACTTAAATACCTGTAGAGCCAAAACCAGAATCACCACGATTTGTTTGTGAAAGTTTATCAACTACTTCAAAATAAACCGTTGGAGCCTGTCTAATTGCTAACTGACATATTCTATCGCCATTAGAAATAACAAAATCTTCACCAGAATTGTTTATGACATTAGCCATAAGTTCACCACGATAATTTTCATCACATGTACCAATTGCAACGTCAATATATTTACTTGTTAGTCCACTTCTAGGCCTTACAACAGCTTCATAATTAGCCGGTAATTCAAGCATAAAACCTAATGGTATTAATGCTCTTGTTCCTTTAGGAATCCAAACGGATTTACAAGTAATTCTTGCATAGCAATCTAAGCATGCATCACCCATTCTTTTATACTCTGGCTTTTTACCACCTTTCAAAACTTTAATTTTTACAATCATATTTCCCCCTATAATTACAAAATGCAAATTCCAATTATTGATAAGGCCAATAAAATAAAATCAAAAAATAAAGTTATAGTATCTTTCTTCGTCTTTTCAAGGTGATAAATAGTAAACAGCACTACAATACTTGATAAAACAATTGCAGCTATTACAAGACCTTTAATTTTGTAAATCCATCCAAAAATCAAAAATAATAATGCTAAAATATCCATATTTCCCCCTTTTTATTTACTAAAATTGTTTTTTGTGTTGTTATGAGGCAAATGGCAGAAAATTGTATGATCTATAAAGTCATAACAAACATATCCGCTGCAAAAACTTGATGTATTTCCATCAAAAGACACTTTTTTATCTGGAATAATAAATTGAATCTTTGGATTTACGAATTGAAACAAGTTACCGATTTCCTGATAGTTTATTGCCATCATATTCATCAGCAGCACAAACGGTTTTTTCAAGTCAAAAATAATACGTTCAAATATGTCTAATTTTGTACTAAACGGTGGATTAGACACGATAATATCAAACTGTTCCGGCTGATAATGAAAAAAGTCCTTATCATCATTTAGATGGCTTCTAACAACTTTGAATCCTCTTGATTTTAGAATTGTGTAGTATTTGCTTTCTTCTGTATCAAATGGCAACCAGATAATAGGCCTACGGCCATTTTTATTGATAAAATCTACTTCCCACTTTCCTAAATATGGAGCAATCATAGTAACCAAGATACTAGGTGTATAATATTCATCCTGAGCCTTAAATGCTTTCTTAAAACTTCTCTTTCCCATTTTTACACTCCGGCTTTTGTACAGAATTCTTCAAGCTGCTCTTTTGTAATTGTCTCTAATGGTTTCCAGGCAATAACTTTTTTTTGCTTCCATGAACAAGTAAAATCTTTTTCTTTGTCATACATTCCACCATCCACAAAGAAAAAACCATTTTGATAAGTTCCCCTGTAATAGTTATAGCCACCTTCAATACTAGTTCCGTAAAGAATAACCATAACATCATAGAACTTACCGTCATCAGCCGGTAAACTGTCTTTTACACTCTTGTATTCAAATTTGATTTCTGCCATTTCTTTAATCTCCAAAATTCAATAATCCTTGCTCTGTAAACTTTTTGAATCTTTCTTCCTGTTTATCAAAGTATGTTTTACTAAGTTCACAGGCCCAAAAATCAAAACCATATTCATAGGCCGCAATTCTGCTTGAACCACTTCCTAAATGACTGTCGAATATCTTGTCACCTTTTACAGCGAATCGACTTAACAAATACTTGTATAATTCAACCGGCTTTTGTGTAGGATGGATTTTCTTTTCACAATTAAAACCGCCGTTCATCTGCTTATAAAGTTTTGCCGGCTTATCGTAACTAGTCCATGCTATTTCAACCTGACTAAAGTTTTCCCAGGGCTGACACTTATCCCAAGCTACTACACATCTTGTAGGAGGCAGCTTGAAATAATTTCCACCCCATATAATTTGATTTTTACTAACACGGAATAATTCATTGAAATAGTTTTTATCCGGTGGAGTTTCATCCCATGTACAATCTGATTGATTCAATACTCTATTTTTCAATTTGCCGGATCCACCGTTTAACCTTTTCTTAGAGTTATATTTGCCATTAGAATAGCCCCCCCCCATACTCATTTTAGGAGCATTAATACCATAAGGCGGATCCACAATAGCAATATCGAAAAACTTATCTGGAATAGTTTTCATGTATTCCATACAATCCATGTTATAAACTTCACTAATCATTTTTCAGGACCTTAAAATCAACGTTTGTAAAGTTTTCAGCATCAAGAACATAATCGTCTTTTGCAGCCCTATAGTTACAATCAGCCATAATTAGAGCTTCATGCTCATTGTTTGCTTCAATTTCTACAGTTTTTTCAAGTGTTTCAGTTATCTGGACCTTATAAATCATATAATTAATTCCTTTAGTGTATACTATTTGTTTACACCTGATTAAGATATTAATATCTGTAATATACATTGTCAAGAAAAATGTATATAAATTGTTTACTTTTTTAGTATTTTTTACGATAATAGAAGTATGGAAAGCATAGATTACAAAGGAATTTATCAAAGAATACGATTAATGCTTGATAGTAGTAATTGCTCTGTTGTTGATTTAGCGAATTTTTTAGGGAAAACCAGACAAGTTGTGTATAAATGGCAATATGGATTAATGCATCCAACATTACCAGACTTACTAAAAATGGCTAATTTTTTCGGTGTACCACTTGAATATTTAATCTCAGGCAAAGAAGGCCCTATTGATGATGCTACAGCGGCCTTTCTTGTATCTACCAAAGACCTTACAGAAGAACAAAAAAAGATTATTTTTGCATCTATAAAGGCCCAAGTTGATATGTTTAAGAAAATGAATAAAGAAAATAAATAGACAATTCTATACTTATATATTATAATAATTTTATTAGGTGTTAGAGCCAATCTAAGCCGGCAATTTCTATTTTGAAGTTGCCGGCTTTTTTTTATTCTTTTTAATTCTGGGTGGAAAAAATGGGTGACGAAAAAAAGGATATGGAAATTTTATTAAACATTCAAAATATTTTAGGAACAGTAGTAGAAGCTACATCCTCAATTAAAAATGATATTGTAGAATTAAAACAAAGAGATTTACGTCAAAGTGAAGAACTTGAAAAGGCCTATGATAAAGCGAAGGCAAGACAGGATAGTATCAGGGATGACTTGCAGCATCAGATTGATAACGACCATCAACTTATAACAGATATAAAAAGTAGTATAGATTCACTCACACTAACCATATCCGGTGTAGTAGAACAATCAAAAAAAAATGCTGAACTAATGATTAAAGAACATTTAGAAAAGTATGATATAAAATTGAATGAATTAACAATTGCATTTAACAATCTTAAAGATGAAAAGAAAAACAAAGTTTTTTCATGGTGGGAAAAAATACTAGATAAATTATTCTGGGTAGTTATTGCTATTATTTTTGCTGCCGTTTTCAAATATCTTAATTTTACACCGCCAAAATTGCCTGTATAAAATCTAAATATAAAAGGAGATAAAAACTATGGGAGAATTTGCAAGTTACATTATCAAGGCTATTATTTCAGCCCTTGCCGGTGTTGGTTTAATGGAATGGTTGAAGAATTTCATTAAAACAGAAAAGACCTGGATTTATTCAATCATTATGCCTGTTATTGCTGTTGGTTGTTTCTGCAGCATTGAATATCTTCCTATCGGTGTTTTTGGTTCCATTATGACAATTGGAATTATGCAGATTAATTATCAGCTTTTAATCCAGGGAATCCAGAAAATTGTTAAATCGAAAATAAATAAAATCTCAGAATCGGAGGACTAAAATGAGTAATCTGATTAAAGATTTAAATAAAGATATTCAGCCTATGGCAAATAAAGCATACAAGGCCATGAATAATTCTGCAGCCTTAAAAAAACTAGGTGTAGAAAAAATTGTAATTGTTGAAACAAAAAGAGACTTAGCCGTTCAAATGGCTTATTATTCACGTTCCAGGATGAAGGATCCAAATGACGTAAAAGCTATGTATAAGGCAGCCGGACTATACGAACCTTCAATAAAAGAATGTAACACGGAAAACACTAAAACATTAAATTCTAATCATATTAAAGGAATTGCGATAGATTTTGCACCTTATAAGGATGGTAAAATCTGGTGGGATGCTCCTGTAACTGTCTGGAATGAAATGGGAAAAATCGGTAAAAAATACGGTTTTTCATGGGGAGGCGATTGGACCGATTGGAAAGATTATCCTCATTTTGAGAAGGTGTAATTTATGGAAATACTAAAAAAGATCTTAAAGGCTATCTGGACCGGAATTAAATATATTGCTGTTACTGTTTGTTTTGGAATAGCAGCAATTTTCTTGTTTAAGAAAAAAGATACAAAAAATGAACTTGATGAAGCTGAAAAAGCAAGAGAGGATAAAAAAAATGAGCTTGAAGAAAAAACTCCTGATGATATTGCTGCCGATAGTCCTAATCCTGACACTATCAGCGCAAACATCGAACGAGAACAAGAAGAACTTAGAAAACGAGTTAGGGATAGACTTAACAAAAACATACCAGGGAACGGAAGTTCAAGCAATAATTGATATTATCCTAGAAGAAGCTGATAAATCAATTGATACGGCCTATAAAGAAGGTTACAAACAGGCTACTGTTGAATTACAACCGGAAGTTGAATATTGGAAAGCAATGTATAATACAAGACGTAAAAACAGCTTTTCCGATAACCTAAAATGTTCTCTTTTAGGTTTTAGTGCCGGCCTTCTCCTTGGTGGATATGCCGGTATAACAATAGGTATTAGAGTTCCAATTAATTAAAGACTGAATTCAGAGTATTCTTATTCAAAAGCAAGTCATCAAGATGCTCTATAGCTTTTGATTTATCATAATACTCTGTCATTCTTTCATCCGTATGACCTACCATAAGTCTTAAATCATCACCGGAAATTTCACCACGCAAAAGTGAATTGTAAGTAAATCGTAATGAATGAATTGTAATATTTCTATCTTCACAATCAATTCCGGCCTTAGTCAAAACACATTTAAAATGTTCAAGTAAAAACCAGGTTGTTAAAGGTTTATCAGCATACATAAAAACATAATCGTTATCAGATTTATCTAGCCTGAGTAAATCAATCATTTTAACCGTTCTATCTGGTAAAACACTAACGCGCCATTTTTTATTATCATCAGTCCATTTTTTCAGCCGGTTCACTCTTTCATCATTAGAATCAATCATAGCATTAATTAAAATTGCATCCGGCCTTATAAACTGATTCCACTGTAAAGCCCTGATTTCACTACTTCTCATACCGGTAGATAATATTGTGTAAATAGCCGTAGCAAAAGAATAAATATCCTGTTCCCTTTCTGTAGACCTTACGCGCCATACATTTATTAAATTGTCGTAATCAGCCGGAAATAAGTGATTAATTTCTGTTATAGTAAGAATCCCTTTATCTTTAGTATTTCTCTTAAAATGTTTTACATGGATTTCATATTCAATTAATCCATCAGAATAAAGCTCACTTTCAATTTCATCTATAACAGCAAGAATATTATTTTTTACAGAGTTAGAGCAATCCATATCAATCAGCCAATTCTCGATTTGACCGGCCCTTATGTCATTTACTTTTATATCACCAAAAACAAAAAGGAATTTACTTAAATACAATCGTTTTTGATATAATGAGTTTTCCTGATACTTAAATCCTCTTGCAGCTTGTTTCCTTAAAAACCTTGAATCAAGATCATAAAATCCATTGCAATAATCATTAAATGTAACTGATTTTGTGGAAGTAGTAATTAAATCTTCATCTTTGAGATTTTCAATAAAGGCCTCAGCATCCCTTTTTAATAAACAAGGCTTTCCATTTTGGCCGCAAGACTTTCTAACCTGTTTTCCATCTTCATCATAATACCAGAAATACCAGGCTTTAATTTTCTTACCATTTCTGGTAATAGTACGTTGAAATAAGTGTTTTATCATGTAGTTTTCCTAGATTCTTATGCACATTTTATGCACACAAGCCGTATTTTTACAGTGTAAAACCACATTTAGTGTTATTTTAGGGCAGTTTAAGCACTTTTTAACACTATACATGTAGTGTCATTCGGCGCTATACCCATCCGGCTGCTCCTCGGCTAATGCTGGCGGTTCGTAAGGTCCGCGTTTGCTGAAAGCCTTATCGTAATAGAATGTTACGCCCTTAGTATCGATTTTAACTTCATCAAGTACATCACGAATGTAAATCTTAACTCCGGCATAAACATCGCCTTCAACCTTAACCTTTCCGATTGCTTTAAGTTCTCGAAGATGTTCCTGAATACTGTTAATTTCAGTTGTCATCTTTTCAAGTTCTCCAGTTATCTGTTCACAGCGTTCTTTAAGGTTCTTAAGTTTTTCTTCTTTTTCCTGAGGAAGCTTTTTACGAAGCTTTTTCTGCTGTTCGAGTGTTTGTATATCGAGGTCGCAGTTTTCATATTCCTTAGTAGCTTTAGCCTGCATATTCTGCAGTTCTTCAAGTCGCTTTTTAGCTCTAGGGTCAACACCAACCTCGAGAATAGTTTCTGTACCACCACCTGGAGAACCAACTTTGCGTGCACAGATTTCCTCAGTAGCCATAAGATGTCCACCAATAATCTGTGCCTTCTTTCCGCGAAGTACAATATTCTTCATAGCAGTTACACTTGAGTTTACAATTGAATCTGAAACAATAACGTTCTCTTCAACTTCAACGGTTGTATCATTAATAAATTTAGCCCACAGAGATTTTCCAGCTTTGATAAAACCTTCGCCCTTTCCAAAAATACCCTGCCGTACAATAATGTTTCCAGTTGCTTCAAGACGCGATTTATCAACAATTCCATTAACTTCGATATTTGTTGCTTCAACTTTGTAGCCTTCCTGTACGTTACCTTTAATAACAACAGTACCAACAAATTTAATATCACCAGTTTTAACATTAACTGCGTCGAGATACTTAACTGGCTCAACAGTAACCTTACCATTAACAAGCATAACTTCGCCGTCAATTTCTGCCTTAATGGTTACGCCATCGCGGTCGAGTTTAACATTTGCTCCAAGCTGTATCTGAATATCTTTTCCGTTCTTTGCTTCGAGATAGCGGCCAAAGAGAGTTTTTCCGCCCTTACCGCGTTCTGCAGGAATCTTCTGTGCAAGCGGTTGATCTGCAATAACATTCTGAATGTTATTAAGTTTCTTATAGTCAACTTTTCCTTCTTCATCAACCTGAGCCTTAAGTTTTCTAGGATCAGTTTCAAAATTGTAGGAAATATATGCATCATGTCCATCAACTGGCAGAATAGCTTCTGCAACTTCAAATGGAACATTATATACAGGAGTATCAACAAACTCTTTGATTTTATCTTCTTTTATACAAGCATCTACAACTCCCTGCTGGAGAATTGCGCGCTTAATCATATCAAATGAAGCCTCAGAACCACTCATTGATGGAGGAGAAACAACAATTGTTCCCTTCATTTCATCCTTAGAAACTTCTACACCAATTACAACGTCACCTGCAGGAACATGCTTAAATTGACCGATAACAACATAATCATTATCTGTACCGGATTTTACGCACTTTCTAACTAGTTCTTCATCAAAGCTGATTGTATCAGGACGTTTTACTTCATCAAGAACATCTTTAATTTCAATTGGTAAACCATCACCTAAAGGCAACAGTACTTTGAGCATGATATCTGATTTGAAATGACGAACATAGTAAAGTCCATCGCGGTTTGTAATCTGTGAAGCTTCGTCTTCTTCATCAATTTCAAAAAGACCATCAGAAGCAAGACGTGTGGTTTTCTTAACAGTTTTAGGATCCTGATAAACCATGATTTTCCAAGGCTTTTTTCCTAAGCCCAGAATACCATCGCTACCTTTTTCTACAACTTCATAATGAAGATTAGAAAGTTTTGTATCGAGCTGGACAACAGCATCTGCAAGTGCTTCATCAATAGTATCAGCATTAACCTCAACAAAGTGTAGATTTCTATCTACCTGGAGGAGCGTACTCATATCTGTTCTAATTCTGTCCAGTGTTACCATTTTTCTATAATCTAATCTCTTCTATCAGATAATACCCTTTCTCAAATTTGTGAGTTTAGCACGAAGTCTAAGATTTGCTTTTGTATGAAGCTGCGAAATGCGCGACTCACTTACTTCAAGAACTTCACCAATTTCTTTAAATGTAAGATCTTCATGGTAGTACAATACGATAACCATCTTTTCTTTTTCAGGAAGCTCGCTGATTGCCTGTGCAATAACCTTTTTGATTTCTTCACGTTCAGCAATAACATCCGGATTCAAGCTTGATGGAGATTCAATATTGTTACCGATAGACATATTGTCATTATCATCACCGGCATACCAAACATCATTAAGAGAAAGAACACTTGTTCCAGAAACCTTCATTACAGTTCTGTGATATTCGTCTTCACTCATATTAAGAGAACCTGCAATTTCAGAATCTGTAGCTGTACGTCCAAGACGAGATTCCAGAGTAACAATTGCGTCTTCAATTTCGCGTGACTTCTGGCGAACAGAACGAGGTACCCAATCTATCTGACGGAGTTCATCGAAGATAGCACCACGGATACGTGTTACTGCATATGTCTTAAATTTTACACCCTTAGCCGGATCATATTTATTAATTGCGTCCAAAAGACCAAACTGACCATAACCAACAAGGTCATCAAACTCAACAGAAGCAGGAAGTCCAACAGCAACCTTTCCGGCTACATATTTTACAAGAGGCATATACTGCCGAATAAACTTATCTCTGAGAGATGGTGATTTAGTTTTCTTGAATTCTTCCCAGAGATCATCTTCTTCTTTTTCGTCATTAATTGGCATTTATACTCTTCCTCTTTTTAAGAATTTTCATCTGATAATACGGAGCTTATAGCCTTTGCCATAAGAGCCGCGTCTTGTACTTCTGCAGGGGCATCACTTTTTTTATGCGAACTGGAAGAAGTAACAAATTCCGTATCTGAACCCGAATCAACAACATTATCCGAATCAGAACTACTGCTATCACTGAAAACAAAATTTTCCATATCTGGCAACGTATCAATTCCACCATCGTTTCCAATATTTGGAAACGATACAACTGAAGATTGATTTGCATTTACCGTTGCAGATACAGGCTCTGATTTTGCGGCGATTGCTTCTGAAGGAATAACAGCTTCGGTTCCAGAAACATTTTTTACTGTTTCAAAATTCCTCAAAGGAACAAAGCCGGTATTATCCGTCTCTGTACTCGAAGGATTTCGAACATCCGATTCATTAAGCATCTGGTGATTATCACCGACGACAAAATGATTTTCACTTTCGCTGGGCCTTAACTCTTCATCTTGAATTGTTATATCAACATGCTGCCCAACAGCAGGAGCTGCACCATTGGCTGATGCCGACTCCACAGTGTATTCACCTTGAAAATCTCCTGTGTTTCCATCAGAAAGGAATTTGTTATAAATAACTGAAATTCCAAATCCTAAAAGACCGAAAACTACAGCAGAAATTAAGGCTTTTAATAAAACGGATAAAATAGATGAGTGGGAAAACAGACCTGCAAAAAAGGACAAAATAAAACCGCAAGCTGCAAATACTCCGATAAATTTTGTACCCCGCATTTTTCCTCCCAAATATATACCCTATAATATTATACACCACTATTTCTTCTTACTCAAGAATTTTTTGAGGAAGCTTGAAACACCTTCATTGAACTCAGGTTCTGTTTTTTCTATACGGCCAACAATATGCTTTAAGTAAACTGCCGGCTTAGATGTTGGATTCACAATTATAAAAGGCTTTTGTCTGATTACCGAAGCCTGTACAAGAGGATCTTCTGGTATACATCCAAGATATTCAATCTTATAACCAAGGAACTGGCCTACAATTGTGATGATACGTTCAGAAATACGTTTTCCTTCATCCGGTGAGTGAACACGATTTACGATGAGTTTAATATTTACAGTTCGGTCAACAATTTCTGTAGTAATGATTTTGATAATTCCGTATGCATCTGTAATTGCAGTAGGTTCTGGAGTTGTAACTACAAAAACTTCATCAGCTGCAGCAACAAACTGAAGAACGTTATTTGCAATTCCCGCTCCAGTATCTATGATGATGATATCTGCATTTCCGAGTGTCGCAAACTGATTTGCAAAATACTCCAGTTCTTCTACACTAAGGTTTGCAATTTTTGAAAAACCATTTGCACCGGCAATGAACTTAATTCCAAACTCGGTGTCCATGATGATTTCTTTCATCGTCTTTTTCTTATTAATAACATGCATAAGGTTATATTGAGGAACGATGTTTAGGAGAACATTTACATTTGCCATTCCAAGGTCACCATCAATAAGGATTACCTTTTTACCAAGCTGGGCATATGCAATGGCCATATTAACAGCAAAGTTAGTTTTGCCTACACCACCCTTTCCACTCGTAATTGCTATGATTCTGGTGTTGTGGTCACGCTTTGCAGCAGCAACAGTTTTCTCTGCAGCATTTGTGTTTCCATCATTAAATAATTCACTTAATCCTTCTGCCTGTTCTTCCATAGTTTATTCTCCTAAGTATAGCCGCTTTAGCGGTCATCTCCAAATTTATCCTCAATATGTATTCTATCCACCTTGAAATTTTCAAGCCGAATCAGAAAATCAATTACATTTGCTTTTGAAATATCCCTTGAAGCAACCTGCCCATGGGTAATATATGAAATAGATTTGTGCTTTTCATTTAAAACACTAATCACGTTTCCAAATTGTTCAGACTCATCGCACTTTGTAACGATTACAGATTTATAACCAAACGGTTCATAATTCTGCATGATGTTCTGTAAATCGCGCGATTTTGTACTTGCAGTAAATGCAAGATAAATATCAGGATTCATTCCCGGTACTTCGAGCAAAAGTTTCATCTGTGCAATATGAGTTGCATCATTAGGACTGAATCCTGAAGTATCAATAAAGATTGCATCCATATTTGCACGCTTTTCTTCATAAAGAGTTTTGAGATCCTCTGCACGCTCTGCCTTATAAACCAGAGAGCCCATATGCTTACCCCAGCGCTCAAGCTGTTCCATAGCACCTACCCTCATTGTATCTGTTGTGATAAAGCAGATTTCAGGCCGTTTACCGTCATGCTCGAGGGCATATTTTTTTACAAACTGAGCAGCAAGTTTTACGAGAGTTGTTGTTTTTCCAACTCCTGTAGGACCAACCAGAATATATACATGAGGAGGACGGAATGTTGTTTCTTTCGCAATCTGAATTGTTTCACCAATCCAGTCGATAACCCGACGTTCAACGAGATCAAAATTATCAAGCTGTTCAAGAGAAAAATCATTTTTGATTTTTTCTTCAATCATATTTATATAGGAGAATGAGAATTCATTTGCTTCTAGCATTTCATCAATCTTTTGAATAGACTCGTGTTTTTCCTGAACAGAACCTGCAAGATTTTTTAACTGCTGGCTCATTTCATTTTTGAGTTCTTCAATTGTCTTGCTCATTTCTTTCATCTGAGAACCAATTATTACATTACTCTGATTCTGCAGAATCTGATCGCGGCTGCGAGCAAGCTGTTCTTCTTCTGGAGTTCGGTCAAAAGAAGCAAACGAATTACCAAAAGAATTTCCATATGAAGAACGAACATTTTCCTGAGAATATGATTTTTGATGATTTACAACATAGGTAACTACAGTAACTGGTCTTTTCTGCATATGCAAAAATCCACCGGGTCTGAAGTCTGTTACTTTATCTATAATTCTAAAATTTTTACCATACTGATTGAAGAGTTTTTCTTTACACTCTTCATAAGTTCTACCGGTAATTTTCTGTTCCATTTCGTCATCGTAAGCCATCTTTTCAAATTTCCTTTTTACTCATTTTCATCAGTTATTTCGTCAATAATTTCTGGGATTATGTTTTGACCGGCTGCATACATTTCCATATCAGAAATTACTACTACTCCTGGCTGTTCCCGCTCAAGGGCTGAACGAACCAGCTGTCTAACACTGCTTACACAAAGAATAATAGGCATATAGCCCATCTGACTAACTTTTGCAAGCGAACTACTTACGGCACTTATCCAGCGACGACGTTCTACAGGACCAAAAGCAACATAAGGTTTAGAACCATCTTCCGGATAATATGCAAACTGATTTATCATTTCTGTAAGCTCTTGAGAAAGCCTCATAACGCGAAGTTTTTTATCATCATCTGCATACTGCATACAGATTTGTAAGCCAAGTGCTTCACGAACTTTTTGTGTAAGAATCCATACATTATTATGAGACACAGATGCATAATTTGCCATAGTCTCAAGAATCTTAACATAATTTCGTATTGAAACTTTTTCTTCAAGCAGATTCTGAAGAACCTTTTCTATTACACCATGTGAAATCTTTGCTGTATCTGTAACTTCGGAAACAAGAACCGGATTTTTCTGTTTAACAGTTTCGAGAATAACAGATACAGCCTGACGATCCATAAGCTCTGCAGCATGGCTTCTAATAATTTCTGTAATATGTGTAGAAATGATTGTAGGTGGATCAACTACTACATAGCCGGCACCTTCTGCTTCACTACGTCTATCTTCTGGCAGCCAGATTGCATCCATACCGAATGCAGGATCTTTTGTTTTTTCTCCTTCAAGAGGCTCTGTAACGGCTCCAGTATCCATACACATAACATAACCGAGTCGCACAGTTGCATGGCCTGCTTCGATTCCTTCAATCTTAAAACTATAGTCATTTGGCTCGAGGGTCATATTATCCTGAATACGGATTTTAGGAATATCAAGACCAATATCATGACGAGCCTCTGTACGGATTCGTGAAATACGCTCCAGAAGTTCTGCACCTTTTTCTTTATCTACAAGAGGAATGAGAGCATAACCAAGTTCAAGAGAAAGTGGATCAAGCATTACAATGCGCTCAGAATCATTTGCGGCAGCAGCTTGAGAAGATGCCTGCTGAGAAGCAGCCTGTTTTTGAGCGTACTCCTGCTTCTGTTTGTCGCGAGACATTCTGAATCCGATGAAGATTGCTAGTGCACCAACTGGAATAAGAAGAATCTGAGTTCCACCTCTAAGCGCAAAACCTGCAACTATAAGGACACCACCAAGGATTTCGTATATATGACCATCGCCAGTGAATTCAACTTTTAACTGTTCATCAAGAGATTCATCCGACTTAGTACCTGTAACAAGTAAACCTGTTGCAAATGAGATGATTAATGATGGAAGTTGAGAAGTAAGACCGTCACCTATAGTTAATGATGAATAAGTATTTAAGGCGTCAGAGAAACTCATTCGGTTCATTATCATTCCTACAAGGAATCCACCGAGCAAGTTTACAACAGTAATGAAAATTCCAGCTTTAACGTTACCACTTACAAACTTTGAAGAACCGTCCATATTTGAATAGAAATCTATATCACGACGAACAGCTGCTTTTAAGACTTCTGCCTGATCTTCATCTATAGCACCAGAATTCAAACGGTTATCAATATCAAAAAGCTTCTGATTCATGGAATCCAAAGAGAAGCGGGCTGCAACTTCAGAAACACGGCCAGCACCTTTGGTAACTACAAGTACCTGTACAACAATCAGAATGATAAAGATTACAAAACCGACAACAAGATTGTTTCCGGCAACAATGCGCGCAAATGATTTTACCATGTTACTCTGATTTGCAAGCGCACCACCCTGCATTTTTCCTGTAAGAATCAGACGGGTTGAAGAAATGTTAATTCCAAGGCTGAACATTGTCTGAAACAAAATTACACGCGGGAATGTTTGAAAATCAGAAGGTCGAGGCATTCTTAATACAACAAGAAGAATTATGATAGAAAGAGCAAGATTTAAAATCATGCTTAAATCTATTATGAATTTTGGGATAGGAATAAACATCAGAAAAACAGCCAATACGACTGCTACAGGTACAGCATTGCCTGTAATAAATTTGAGAATGTTCCCTCTACCTTCGTTTGCCATCAGTCCCCACCCAGCAATCTACTATTTTCGCATATATCTAAACTTTTCAAGATGTGCATAAATTTCTGCAATTACAGAAAGATATACATTAGGTATTATATCACCAACTTCAACATTTGTATACAATTCTCGCGCTACAGGACGGTTTTCTACAACCGGAACATTGTTTTCTTCCGCTATGCGCCTTATTAAAAGAGCCTGATTATCTTCTCCTTTGGCATTTACCATAGGAGGAGAATCAGCTGCTTCTACATCATATTTAAGTGCAACCGCATAATGCGTTGGGTTTGCAATTACAACATCTGATTCAGAAACTGCTTTTCGAACATTCTGAGAAAGTAGCTGCCTCTGCATCTGCTGAAGTTTACTTTTAACTTCCGGGTCACCTTCCATCTCCTTGTACTCTTCCTTTACTTCCTGCTTTGTCATTTTCATTTCTTCCATAAAATCATGACGCTGCACAAAATAATCAGGAATGGAAATTGCAAGGAAGATTACTGCAACAGTTATAAGAATCTGAGCAGACATTTTAGCAACCTGTCCGAGCGCCCCAGCTACGTTTCCATTATCAATAATATCAATCAAAACAAATAAATCTTTTCTGATATACAGGTATCCAACAAAACAGATTACCGCTACTTTTCCAAGAGACTTTGCAACATTAAAAAGACCTTTTGCTGAAAAAATAGTTTTCTTAAAATATTCACCAAACTTTGGAATAATTTTTGAAAACTTTGGTTCTATAGGTTTCAGACTAAAAATAAAACCTCGAGTCTGAATTATATTTCCAGCCACAGCCGCAACTGCACTGATAAGGCCTATCGGCAAAACACATTTTATAAATACATCAAAAAAAGCAGGAAGAAATGCCGGATTTTTTACGTTATAGGTTGAACACTGAGTAAAGTAAAATTTAAATATAGTTATAATTTCTGAAAAAAGCCATTTTGAAAGAAATACAATTGTAACAACGCAAAGAAGTAAAACAAGAGCACCGCTTATTTCCTGACTTTTTGCAACACGACCTTCTTTGCGCGCTTTTTCAAGTTTGTACTCGGAAGGTTGTTCGGTACGGCCTTCATCTTCTGCTGCCATAGACTAGACACCTCCCGAAATTGATGTAAACAACTGCTCCAGATCTGCAAAGCCTTTTGAAAAAGAACGAACAAAAAAGTCAATTATACTAGGCATTGCGATTGCAATAATTGTAAAAGCCACAAGAATCATAATCGGAAATCCTTCGGAAAGAAGGTTCATCTGTGGAGCGGCTTTTGTAAGCAATCCTGTACAAACAGTTATCAAAAACAAAGTTCCCATAACAGGGAGTGCAATAATTAACGCATCTGCAAAAAGCGATGTTAAACCGCTCATCATAAATTTTGCGATTTTTTCATTTGCCGTTGCAATACTTAAAGCATTTAAGGAAGAAAAGCTTGTTACCAGCCCACCAAGAAACAATTTCTGAAACCAGTGAGTCTGCATAAAGACAAGCATTGCAACAAGATTGAAGAATTGTCCCATAAGAGGATTTTCTACCTGAGAAAGTGCATCGTAAGAGCTTGCTGCAGAAAGTCCCATCTGGAATGCAAGAAACTGACCGGCTGAACTGAAGGCTGCAAAAATAATAGAAATAAAAAATCCCATTATAATACCAATCAAGCCTTCTCCAATAACCAGCAGAAAATACAGCATTGATGCAGAACCTTCTTCACCTATATAAGGAGCATATGCAGAAGTATCCACGCTTCCAAAAATAAAAAATGCCATATAACCTGCAATTGCAACTTTAGCAATACGGGATGCCGAACGCATTGAAAACATAGGAAGCGTTAGAATGAGTGTCAGACAGCGAACAAAAACAAGGAGATAAACTGGAGCTTTAAGTAAAATACTATCAAGCATAGCTCACCTATTTTGCAAAGTCAGGAATACGACTGAATAACTGGATTGTATATTCGCCTAGAGAAGTAAACATTGTTCCACCAAGAAGAGCAATTACAAGAAGAATTACAATCAGCTTTGGAAGAAATGTAAGAGTTTGTTCCTGAATAGAAGTTGTTGCCTGAAAAATTGCAACCACAAGTCCTACAAGTAAAGCAAGACCAAGAACAGGAGCAACCATTGATATAACTTGAGTAACTGCACCTCTCATAAGAGAAATGATTGTACCAATAGACATTTTTAAAACCTCCCTTACCCGCTTCCAGTGTTCTTACATCTTATCTTATTACAGAATTAAACAATTGCTGAGTCAGTAATCCCCAGCCGTCTACCAGTACAAACAAAATTAATTTGAACGGCATGGAAATCTGAACAGGCGGAAGCATCATCATACCCATAGCCATCAAAATACTCGCGACGACCATATCTATAATGATAAACGGTATATATAAGATTACACCAATTTTAAAAGCAACTGTAAGTTCATGCAGAATGTAAGATGGAACAAGAATATGAGTCGGTACATCAGCTAAAGTGTTAGGTTTATCTAACTTAGCCATATTCATAAACATTTTGATATAGCTTGTATCGCCAGCCATCTGACCGTACATAAACATTCTTAGCGGAGCTTCGGCTTCATGATATGCTTCTTCTATTGTAATTGCATTTTCTGAAAGCGGCTTATAGGCATTATCATATACTTTTGTAAAAGTTGGCCACATAACAAAGATTGTCATAAAAAATGCAATACCGTTTAACACAGATGTTGGAGGGACTTGCTGAAGTGAAAGTGCACGTTTTATAAAGTCCAATACAATCGAAAAACGCAAAAAGCAGGTAACAAGAATTAAGATGCTCGGTGCAAGAGTAAGAATTGTAAGTAAGAGCAAAAGGCGAACAGAAAAAGCAACTTCTCGTCCACTCTGAGGTTCAGTAATCTGAACTGCAATATTAGGAACTCCAGATCCTCGAACATTTTGATTCATCTCTGTAGTTCCCTGTGCAGGACGATCTGGGAAATTATTATTTTGAGATTGTGCAAAAATCGGTTGACTACCGAACGTTAGGATAACTAAGAGAAGGAGGAAAAAAACTTTTTTCAGTTTATTAAACTTCATTATTATTTTCCCCGCTGTTAAACATATTATCTACCTGCTGTTCAGATTCTGAAAAAACATTTTTTGGACTACCTTTTTTTACAAGGAACATATCAAGCACATCAGCAAAGGTTGCAGGCTTCTTTGTATTATTTTTTTTATCTGCAGTAAGGTTCATTGCACTGATAAGTTCTTTATCATCAATTTCACCAAGCATTGTAATATTATCTTCTGTAACACCAATCAGATAAGCTTTATCAATAAGTGTAATAACTTCTATTGTTTTTCCAGGAGCAATATTTATATAGGCAGCACGGCGAAGATAATCGTCATCTGTTTTTACAACATTGGTCTTTTTCTTGATGAACCACAAAACTCCGTAAATAAGTCCGATTACAATTATAAGTACAACAATCATTCGAACAAACATTCCTACTGTTGAAGGGCCTTTATAAGCCTGAGTAGTAGCAGAACTGTTTGAATTTGTGTCATCAGAAAAAACAATAGACTCTTCAGTTAGAGGAGTTTCATTTTGACTTGTTTGATTTTGAGAATATAATGAGAAAACTGCGGTCATACATAAAAGCATAACCGCTATAATTCTTTTAGTTTTTTCCAATTATAAAACCCACCCTTTTTAAAATTGGTAAATCTTGTCATGCTGATCCTGAAACAAGTTCAGGATGACGTTTCAGCATCTTTTAATAGATCCCGAAACAAGTTCGGGATGACATTCTTTTAGTTAAGATCTGTTACGCGCTCCATAGGAGACAGGATTTCAGTTACACGAACACCGAAGTTTTCATCGATGACTACAACCTCACCCTTAGCAATCTTCTTATGGTTTACAAGAATATCTACAGGTTCACCGGCAAGCTTATCAAGCTCAATAATTGTACCTTCACCCATTCCAAGAATATCTTTAATGGTTTTCTTTGTACGACCGAGCTCTACAGTCATTTCCATGAATACGTCCATGATAAGACTGATATTGCCCTGTTCACCAGCATTCATTCCTGCCTGCAAATTAGGATACTGCAACTGCTGAACATTAGGAACATTCATTCCCATGTTTACACCCATATTCTGCGGCATTCCCATTCCCATACCGCCCATAGGCATTTGCATTCCCATATTTGACATTCCGCCCATTGGCTGCTGCATACCCATTCCCATATTAGGCATTGCACCACCCATCTGCATTCCGCCCATTTGAGCGCCACCCATTGCAGCACCGCCCATAGGTGCACCACCAGCAGCGGCATTCATTCCACCAAGATCAATTGGAGTAAGATCTGCAGCAGCATCTGCAGCTCCACCGCCCAAAGCTTTTGTAAGGCCTTCAGCAGCATCACCACCAATACATTCCCAGAGAGTATAAGCATTACCATCATAGGTAAGTGGATAACTTGAAAGAACGAAATCTCCCTGAGGGAACATAATCATTGCTTTAGATTCGTTTAAAGTTTCTGGAGTAGCATAGCCAAGACCAGAAGCATTTCCTTTTCCTTCAACTTCCTGAATTTCAGCACTTATATGTGTTGCAATAAATTCAGAAACTACAGAAAGTACCATATCATCAACTTCTGTTGCTTCTTCAGAACTTACAAGCTGGAAAATCTTAAGCGCAAATTCCGGCGACATAAGATAAAGGTGGCTTCCCTTTACACCAGCGTTATAATCTGCATTAATTCCAATTACTACTTCCGGCAACTTTGAAAGAACATGGTCACGGTTTGTCTGTTCTACAACCGGATTTTCACATGTAAAAGTTACACTTGTTGTTTTATTGATATTTTCTTCGAGCTTCGGCTTAAGAGCGTCTGCCATTGTCTGAAGAGTCGGAATATCAAAATGATATGTAGGTCCATTTCCTACATGTCCAGAAGAGTTTAATCCATCTATAGCAACGCCTGAAAGCAAAGCATCAATTTCATCTTGTGAGATAGCACCATCACTCATATGTTTCGTCTCCTTCTACAGAAAGCTCTTCAAATTCGTCTGACTCGACGCTTTCAATTTTTCCTGTAATTTGTACTGCCATTTTTTTACCGACAACACCTGGCTGGCAGTAAAACTTTTTCTTATTTCCAACGCTAAGAGTAAGAGGATCTCCAACCTTAACGCTTGAAAGACGTACTACATCACCACAGCGCAGTGAAAGAACGTCTCTAATTGGTAAATTAATGGTTCCAATATCAGCTACAACATCCATATCTACAGTAGTAAGCTGCTGCTTAATTGTTCCAAGATACTGTGTTGTAGAAGACTTTCTTACAGATGAGAACCAGAACTGTGAAGAAAGTTTTGAAATAATCGGTTCAAGAACAAGGTATGGGATACAGAAGTTCATCATTCCTTCTTCATCGCCGACCTTAGTTTCCAGAGTTACAAGCACAACCATTTCGGTTGGAGGTACAATCTGTGCAAACTGAGGATTTGTTTCTATCTGAGCAAAACGTGGACGAAGATCAATTACCTGTGTCCAGGCTTCGCGGATATTCGCAAGAATACGTACAATAACCGTTTCCATTACTTCCTGTTCAATATCTGTAAGGTCGCGGTTCTTATTTCCTGTTGTGGCACCTCGTCCACCAAAAAGACGGTCAATCATACAGAAGGTAATTGCCGGGTCAATTTCGAGAACGGCATTTCCCTTTAACGGATCCATATTGATTACCGCAAGAGTTGTAGGAGTTGGAATAGAACGGATAAATTCCTCATAAGTTAACTGATCTACAGAAGCAACGTGTACATGTACAAGAGAACGGAGCTGTGCAGAAAGAGATGTTGTTGTTAAACGCGCAAAGGTCTCGTGCATGTTTGAGACCGTACGCAACTGTTCCTTTGAGAATTTATCAGGACGCTTGAAGTCATATATCTTTATTTTGCGGGCACTATTGACCGGCTTAAAGTCATCTGCTTCGGTATCACCCGAACTGATGGCTGTAAGGAGCTGGTCAATTTCGTCCTGTGATAGAACTTCGTTCATTAAACTCCACCTTTATTAATTTTGCTCAATAACGTCTTTCTGCTGGAAAACAACGTCACGAATTCGAGAACTTGAAAGAATCTTATCATTGATTCCGTTTTTAATTTCGTTCTCGAGAGCATCCTCATTATTTGTATTTCTAAGCTCTGCAGCTGTCTTACCACTAAAATAGCGGCGCAGGAAAGCCTTAAGCTCAACTGTACGCTGTGTAATTTCTGTTGAAGTAGCTTTATCATCTTTTTTATAAGCGAGAGCAACATCAACACGTACTGTTGCAGGAGGATCATCACATGTAGTTGTCTGGATTATTCCAAGAGAAGTATACCAGTCATAAATTTCACGTTGACCAGATACATATTCTTCTGAAGTCGGGATTGCAGTTACCTGTGTTGAGTTTTTACTTGTAATCTTTACAGTTACAACAACTACAACAACAATAACAATGATTGCAGCGAGTCCGATAATTATCCATTTTAAGAGGCCTGACAAAAGTCCGCCAATACCACGTTTTTTTTCAGGCGCTGTGCCTGCACCACCCTCATCGAGGTTGATTTCATCATCGTCTGCCATTTCCCCTCCAGCAAAACTTAAAATATTCTAACATCAAAAATGCCCTTCGTCTAGGATAATAATATCCACACGCCGATTGTAAGCACGACCTTCGGCCGTATCATTGGAAAACTTTGGTCTTGTGTCGGAATATCCGGCCACAGAAAAATCATTTTCCCTTACTCCATAATCGGCTAAATAATGAAGAACATTAACAGCTCTTGTAGCAGAAAGTTCCCAATTACTAGGAAATTTTGAATTATCCGCTACAGGAGTATTATCAGTATGACCCTCTATACGAAAACGTCTGCCTTTTAGTTCATCTGAACGGAAAAAATCTGCCAGACGAAGCAAAGTTTCGCGGGTATCATTTATATTTAATTCAGCACTTCCTTCTTCAAAAAAATTATCAGAAAGAAGAGTTATAATAAGACCACGTTCATCACTTGTAATTGTAATCTTATTAGATTTTACATCAGGCGCAAAAAGGCTTACTGCCTTCTTTTTTGCCATACCAAGCGACTTTCCTTTTTCAAGAGAAGGAAGTGAGTTTATATTATTTCCTAAATCAGAAAGCTGACCAGCAGACAAAGAAAGACCACCAGATGTAGTTTCAGTTTCCTGCATCTGAAGGCTCTGTGTAATAGTTGCCATCTGGGTAACATCTACTTCCGAAGGGTTATAAAGCATAACGAAGAAGCAGAGCATAAGCGTAATCATGTCACCATAGGTACCAAGCCACGCGGTTGATGGTTTTTCAGGCTGTTTAGCTTTTTTTCCCATTTTTTACCTACTCTCTTCCTTTAATTAATCCTTCAAAACATCAGCTTCAATTGCTTTTCTTGTTGTAGGATCAAGATAAGTAAGAAGCTTCTGAGCCATAATACGAGGGTTTTCACCGGCCTGAATGGCAAGTACACCTTCAATAATCATTTCTTTTGAACGCATTTCAACGGCATTCTGATTTGCAAGTTTTGTAGAGAAAGGAGTAATCAACCAGTTGGCCATCATAGATCCGTACAATGTTGTAATCAACGCAACGGCCATGTTAGGACCGAGGGAAGATTTATCTTCGAGGTTGTTCAACATACCAATAAGACCAAGTACGGTACCCATCATACCGAAACCTGGTGCGAATCCAGCCCA
>Ga0129306_1000261_pt1 | contig 91193 bp, 74 predicted proteins | sample P827metagenome_FD_94438 | JGI IMG/M metagenome (GOLD analysis project Ga0129306, IMG submission 94438) | Capybara group fecal microbial communities from Wisconsin, USA - P827 metagenome | ecosystem: Host-associated > Mammals > Digestive system > Large intestine > Fecal | place: USA: Wisconsin...
CAAGTGCGCCCTATAATGGGCAAAAATTAATACTGAAAGTTTTAGGAAGGGAGTTTGAGGGAGAACCCTTTTTCAAAAGGGTTTCCCTCAATAGACTCGTGTAAAAACTTCTGTAAGAGTACAGCAGTTATGTGCTTCCCTTGTTTTTATCACAGATACTTCAGGATCTCCTCACGGTTGCTGTCGTACTTGCTGTCGGAAATGCCGAAGTCCATTTCCTTGTAATTCCACACTGCACGGGAAATGCCGTGCTTGCTGAACACCTTGTTGATGACCTTGAACCACTTCAGCGAATCCTCGGCGGACACGACATCGATCACACCGTATTCACCGCAGTATAGAGTGGTGCCGTACTTCTCGGCCGTGCTTATGGCTGTGGAGAAAAGCTCCTCGAAATACGCCTCGGAAGTCTCGCTGTCCTCGAATTTCATCCTCTCCCCCGGGATGATATCGGGAGTCCATGTTGCACCCTGATGAGTGAATTTCAGCGGTTCGTAGCAGTGGAAATTGTACACTACCCTGTCATCGTGCGGCGCATTGAGAAACTGCACTGTGTCCGCTGCATTATTGTGGTAGCTGCCGAGAAGAATAATCACCTCGGGAGCTATTTTTCTAATCCTTCCGATACAGATATCCGAAATCTCGTTCCACTTGCTGATGAACGCCTCATCGGTCACCTCATTAAGAAGCTCAAAAACGATATTGTCGGTGTCGTGGCCGTACCTTCTTGCTATCTCTTCCCACAGGATGTAGAAGCGCTCCTGATACTCTTTATTGTCGAAAAAGCCGCTTTCAGGCTCGCCGAAATCAAATGAGAAGCCGGCTGTCTTGTGAAGGTCGATGACCAGTTTCAGCCCGTATTTGCGGCAAAGTTCAACGACCTTGTTTATTCTGTTATAGCCGTCCTCGATAACGCTTCCGTCGTTATTCTGAACGATATTGTAGTCTATGGGAAGTCTTACATGGTCGAATCCCCAGTCTGCTATCTGCTTTATGTCGTTTTCCTTTACAAAGTTATCCAGTCTTTCACGGCTGTAGTCACACTGCGACATCCATCCGCCCAGATTGATTCCCTTGATAATTCCTCTGCTTTTAAGCATGATATTCACCTCTAAAACTCCGAACTAACTGTTCTGATATACAGCTGTAGTTCCTATAGGCAACACCGCACAAAGCCCGTCTGACGGCTTTGCACTGAATCTGCGGACATATTTTCCGTCATCTTGCACAGAAATTCCTTGACATACGATAGTATGCCTGCGGAATTTCTGTATAATCTGACGAAAAATCTGTCACCGCATCTTCAGCACAAGCTTTGTGCGGTGTTGCCTTTAAAATACAGCATTTTCAACGCCTGATCACTATAATTATTCTTCCAAAAGTTTCAGGGATGATTTTATGTTCCGTCTCCCTTGATATGTCGGATTAGACTGTTACTTCATGTCCTCGTTGATCCTGCGGCATATCTCCTCGATATACTCCTGATCGAAATGTCCGTCTGAGAAGCTTACCATAACACGAAGCGGATTGTCACGAAGCTGAGCCTCCATCATAAGCTTTGTGGATTCGCCAAGCTCGTTGTTTTCGCTTTCGGTGTTGAGATTCTTGGCAAAATCACTGATAAGTTCAGCCACATACTTCTCACCGTCAGGCAGAGCCAGAACATCTCCGAGAGTTGTATTTCTTGTGCATACAAAGGGCATTCTGTCCTTTGACTCAACATGGATAACTGATGAAAGCTTGATGTCACGGGATGAACTTCCTATCATTATCTCAAAATCGCCGCTTTCAACGAACCAGTCATGAGTCTTGTCGCTGTAGAATGCGAATGCCTTTCTGTCAAGAGTGAACACGATGACCTTTGACTCGCCGGGAGCAAGCTCTATCTTCTCGAAGCCTTTCAGCTCCTTGACAGGCCTGATGACCGAGCTTTCGATGTCACGGACGTAAAGCTGTACTACCTCACGGCCTGCCACATGGCCTGTATTCTTGACGGTAACGGATACTGTCAGCGAATCACGGTCAGTGATGTTCTTAGCGTAAAGCTTCAGGTCGCTGTAGGCAAAAGTGGTGTAGGAAAGTCCGTGTCCGAACGGGAAGAGAACCTCCATTTCCTTTTTGTCGTAGTAGCGGTAGCCCACGAATATACCCTCGCTGTACTTGACGGTATCGCCTTCGCCGGGGAAATTCAGATAGGACGGATTGTCCGAAAGCTTCACAGGGAAAGTCTCTGCAAGCTTGCCGCTTGGGTTGATCTTGCCGAAGAGGACATCGCACACAGCCTCGCCCACTGCCTGACCGCCGAGATAAACTTCAAGAACGCCCTTGACATTCTCTATCCACGGCATCTCAACAGGTGAGCCGTTGTGGAGGACTACCACGGTATTAGGCTGAACTGCCGCAACTCTGCGGATAAGCTCGTTCTGACACTCGGGCATTCCCATGTGCTTCCTGTCGAATCCCTCTGACTCGAAAAGATCGGTAAGACCTGCGAAAACAACGGCTATATCACTGTTCTTGGCAAGCTCAACAGCTTCGTTTATCAGGCCTGCGTCGATTATATCCTCGTCAGTCCTGTAGCCCTCGGCATAGGAAACAGAGGCATACTTTTCAGCTGACGAAAGGGCATCTGATACACGGAATGCGTTGATATGTGCGCTTCCGCCGCCCTGGAATCTCGGCTTCTTTGCGAATTTTCCGATGAATGCTATCTTGCGGTTTCTGGGCAGAGGAAGAACTCTGTCGTCATTTTTCAGCAATACCATGCACTGTGAAGCTATCTCGGCAGCAAGTGCGTGGTCGGCATTCTTGTCCCAGACAGCTTCCTCGTCACGGCCTTTAAGGTAATTGTCAACTGTTCTGAGGACCCTTTCGCAGGCTTTGTCAAGGTCAGCCTTTGGCAGAGTGCCGTTTTTGACAGCCTCGGCTATCTTCTTGTCGTTGACACCGCCGCTGGAGGGCATCTCAAGGTCAAGGCCTGCTGCAACGCCTTTGACACGGTCGTTTACAGCTCCCCAGTCGCTGACTACCATGCCCTCGAAGCCCCACTTGTCACGGAGGACATCGGTGAGGATGTACTTGTTTTCTGAGGAATATTCGCCGTTTATCCTGTTGTATGAACACATGATAGTTGCCGGCTTTGCCTCACGCACAGCATACTCAAAAGCTGAGAGATAGATCTCGTGGAGAGGGCGCTCGTCTATCTCGGCGCTGACGCTCATGCGTCGGTTTTCCTGATTATTGGCAGCAAAATGCTTCAGGCTTGTGCCGACCTTTTTGCTCTGAACGCCCCTGATGTGGCTTGCTGCCATATTTGAAGCGAGGAAAGGATCCTCGGAGAAATACTCGAAATTGCGTCCGCAGAGAGGTGAACGCTTGATGTTTGTGCCGGGGCCGAGGATGACGCCTACATTTTCAGCCTGACACTCGTTGCCAAGTGCCTGTCCGAGGCGGAAAAGGAGGTCACGGTCAAACGAACAAGCCAGTGCGCAGGCCGCAGGGAAGCAGACTGCCTCGATGCTCTGGTTTACGCCTGCCTCCTCATCGTCAACACGCTGTTTTCTCAGACCGTGAGGGCCGTCGCTCATCATCATCTGAGGGATGCCGAGACGCTCGACTGCCTTGGTATGCCAGAAATCAGCACCTGAGAGAAGGGAAGCTTTTTCTTCGATAGTGAGTTTGGAAAGAAGCTGTTTTATATCCATTGATCTACCTCCGTTATCTGCAAAGTGTTTACAAAAATAATATAGATTTATTATATCACATTTCCGCCGTTATTTCAAGTAGAATTAAAGAAAAAACAGGCATCCCGAAAGAAGGCCGTTACTGGCTGACGAAAAACTGATTTCGGGACGTCGAGGACGCCGTCCCCTACAAAATCATTCACGTAAATCCGGCTCAATGTAGGGGCGCACAGTGTGCGCCCTTGAAAAATCGCCATGACTAATTTGGGGATGGCCATTGGCCGTCCTTCACCTTAGCTGTTACTTTTCCAAAATATGAGGGCGAGCGGAACTCGCCCCTACATATATACAAAACAGGCATCCCGAAAGATGCCCGTTAATTCTATCTGCTGAGGCCAAGTTTGCCCTTGTTCATCTGTTCCCTCGCCAGCGAAAGCATAAGCTTTATGCGGTTCTGCTGGTTTACACGGGACGAACCTGCGTCGTAGTCGATAGCGCAGATATTCGCATTGGAGTAGCGCTCGGTCATCGCTCTTATCATGCCCTTGCCTACGATATGGTTAGGCAGGCATCCGAAAGGCTGAACGCAGACGATATTGCTGTAGCCCTTTTCGATAAGCTCAGCCATCTCCGCTGTGAGAAGCCATCCCTCGCCCATGCACACGCCGCAGCTGATGGTGTTCTCGCCCAGCTTTTTCAGTTCGGGGAATGGCACAAGCTTGCGGAACTGCGGGAAATCCCTGAGCACTTCCAGCATGGTCTTTTCCAGTGATTCCACGTATGCAACGGCAAGGCGGCTGAACATAACGCCTTTTTTGTCGCCGTAGAGGCGGTGATTCTCCATGCCGATGTTAAGGCTGTAAAGTGCGAATCCCAGTATTCCGGGAACCATTACCTCTGCGCCCTGTTCAACGAGGAAGTCAAGGAGATGATCGTTTCCGAAATCGGCATACTTTACGTAAAGCTCGCCCACAATGCCTACTCTCGGCTTGTTTATGCGTTTTATAGGGACTCTTGCATAGTCACGGGCAATGGCGTAGAAATTCCTCTTTATGGCGGAACGGGAAAGTCCCTTATTATGGCGTATCTGCTCGGTAAGGCGCTTTCTCCACTTTTCCATTATCTTCGAGGATGTGCTGCTGACTTTCTCATATGGCATGACCTGATTGCGGAGGAGCATGATGAAATCGCCGTAAAGCCATGTGATAAGGCCTTTCAGGAACATCAGCGCCGTTATTTTGAATCCGCTGTTTTTCTCGATACCTCCGAAGTTTACCGATACAACAGGCACATATTCGTAGCCTGCCTTTTTAAGTGCCTTTCTCAGCATATGGACATAGTTTGAAGCACGGCAGCCGCCGCCTGTCTGATAGAGCATGAGGGCAGTCTTGTGAGGATCGAAATCCCCCGATTCTATGGCGTAGATAAGCTGTCCGATTACTACTATCGCAGGATAGCAGGCATCGTTGTGGACGTATTTCAGACCTGTGTCGATGACCTTCTGACCCGAATAGTCAAGGAACTTCACCTTGTAGCCTGCGTCCCTGAAAACCGAGCCCATAAGGCTGAAATGCACGGGAAGAGCGTTTGGTATGAGTATGGTGTGAGTTTTCTTCATTTCTTCCGTAAACTCAGGATATATCTCATTTGTTGCCATTATTTACTTCCTTTCATTATCAAGACCTGCCGCAGCGAAAAGACTTCTCAGTCTGATGCGTGCAGCACCTGTATTTGTGACTTCGTCTATCTTTATCTGTGTGTATATCTTGCCCTTGTCTTCGAGGATACCTCTTACCTCGTCGGAGGTGATAGCGTCAACTCCGCAGCCGAATGATACGAACTGCACAAGGTTCATCCTCTCATCAGGACGGCTTTCCGCAACGTATTTTGCGGCAAGATAAAGCCTTGAATGGTATGTCCACTGATTGAGGACAGTGGTGCGGAATTTATCCTCACGGGTATAAATGCTGTCCTCTGTGATGACGACAGCACCCAGTCCGCAGATAAGCCTGTCAAGACCGTGGTTTACTTCGGGGTCAAGGTGATATGGACGGCCTGCAAGCACTATTATCGGCATATCATTCTGACGGGCGTACTCCATGTACTCCCCTGCCTTTTTCGCAACAGCGCCCATGTATCGCCTGTATTCGTGGAATGCCGCTTCCATTGCGGTCTTTATTTCCTTTTTGCTGAAACTGAATCCGTACTTCTTCATGACCTCCCCGAACTTTGCAGGGAAAGCCTTCTGATTGTGGATGCCGACAAAATCGTGGATAAACTTCACATCGTGAAGTGCCTTGATATTGACGTTTGCCACTTCGGGATAGTACGCAACGACAGGACAGTTGTAGTGGTTATCGCCGTTTCCCTCGTCCACATTGTAACTCATGCACGGGTAGAATATCACATCCGGCGAAAGCTTCAGAAGCTGCTCCATATGGCCGTGGAGAAGCTTTGCAGGGTAGCAGATAGTGTCCGACGGGATGGTGTGCTGACCGTTGATGAAGGTCTTTCTGGTGGAATCTTCGGATACTATGACGTTGAAGCCCAGGTGAGTGAGGAGCGTGTGCCAGAAAGGCAGCAGCTCGAACATATTCAGCGCCATAGGAATGCCAACGGTAGGCTTGCCGTCAAGGCGGATATTGGCTCTGTACTTTCTCAGTATCCTTCTCTTGTATTCGTACAGGTCGTGGACAGCGCCTGCTTTTTTCAGTCCCACAGGCTTGTCACAGCGGTTTCCTGCGATATATCGCTTTCCGTCAGCGAATGTATTTATTGTAAGGCGGCAGTGATTGTTGCATCCCTTGCAGGTGATAGCCTTGACTGTATGAGTGAACTTCTCAAGGCCTTCTTCGGTAATGACACCGCTTGCGCCCCTGTGCTTTTCCACAGCATAAAGTGCCGCACCGTAAGCGCCCATGATACCCGATATTTCGGGGCGAACGACTTCCGTATCCAGTTCCTGTTCAAATGCACGGAGAACTGCGTCATTGAGGAATGTTCCGCCCTGCACCACTATATTCTTGCCCAGTGAAGCCGCATTAGCACAGCGGATGACTTTATACAGCGCATTCTTGACCACGCTCATTGAAAGGCCTGCGGAAATATTCCCGATGGACGCACCGTCCTTCTGCGCCTGCTTTACGGAGCTGTTCATGAAAACGGTACACCTTGAACCAAGGTCAACGGGCTTGTCTGCGAAAAGTCCCAGCTTTGAGAACTCCGCAATATCGTAGCCCAGAGCCTCCGCAAAGGTCTGGAGAAATGAACCGCAGCCCGATGAACAGGCTTCATTCAGGAAAATATTGTCTATTGCATTATTGTGTATCTTGAAACACTTGATGTCCTGGCCGCCGATATCGATGATGAAATCAACGTTGGGACGGAATTTCTTTGCGGCGGTATAGTGGGCGATAGTCTCAACTATGCCGATATCTATGCCGAAAGCGCTCTTTATGATGTCCTCGCCGTAGCCCGTAACTGCCGAGCCTGCGAAGGAAATGGACGGGTATTTCCTGTATATCTCCATGAGGTAGTCCCTCACCGCAGGTACGGGATTTCCCTTGTTTGAGCGGTACATGGAGTCAAGGATATTGCCCTTTTCGTCGATTACAGCGGCCTTGATAGTGGTGGAGCCTGCGTCTATGCCGAGATACATCTTTCCCTGCGGCTCAGTGATATACTTTATCTCCGAGGAATTGCCCTTATGACGGGCAATGAAGCGGTCGTATTCATCCTGTGAAGTGAACAGCGGTTTTGCGGACATATATCCGCCGCTGCCCATGTATCTCTCAGCTTTTTCAGCAAGTCCGCTAAGGCTGTGAGCATCTCCGCTGCCCTGCATCGCTGCACCTATAGCTACGAAATACAGCGAATTATCGGGACATTTTCCTGTCAGCTTCAGAGTCTCGTCAAAGCTTTTACGAAGCTGGTCAAAGTAAGTGAGAGGGCCTCCCAGATAGAGGATATTTCCCTGTATCTCACGTCCCTGAGCAAGTCCGCCCACAGTCTGATTCACCACGGCTTTGAGTATGCTTGCGGCTATATTCGGGAAGCCTGCTCCCTGATTGAGGAGGGGCTGGATGTCTGATTTTGCGAAAACTCCGCAGCGTGAAGCGATGGTGTATATCTTGTCCGCATCCTTTGCCAGTTCATTAAGCTCTGTGGGAGTTACTCCGATAAGCACTGCCATCTGGTCGATGAACGCACCTGTACCGCCTGCACAGCTTCCGTTCATTCTCGCTTCAAATCCGCCTGTGAGGAAGAGTATCTTCGCATCCTCACCGCCCAGCTCGATAACTGCATCCGTTTCGGGAGCAAGAGCGTTTACGGCTGTTCGTGTGGAGAAGACCTCCTGCTCGAATCCCACACCCAGATATTCGGCAAGACCCATTCCTGCCGAACCTGAAACAGTGACCGTCATTTCATCGGTGCCTGTTTCCTCTGTGATGCGTCGGAAGTACTCCCCTGCCTTTTCGGCAATACGTGAAAGATGACGCTCGTATGAGCTGTATATAATAGTATCGTTTTCATCAAGCACAACGCACTTGATAGTTGTCGAACCAATGTCCAGTCCTAATCTTTTCATTTCAATCCTTACCTCTTATTCAGGCAGTACCGCCGGTGGTCTGCCTTTATCCAATTAAAGTGATTATATCACAGTAATTCAAATATGTCAAGAAAAAGGAAGATACAAAGAGAAACACCCGACTGCCCTATGATAAGCAGTCAGGTGTGCCCTCTGAATCATCCCCACTATGGGGTACTCTTTTTATTTTTCGGGAAGCGCACTGAGAATGGTGAGCTTATACTTCTGTATAGCCAGTGCGTCCTTGTTTGTAACACCGTCGCCGACGTTGCAGCAGTCAGCATTTGCCTCGCCCTGTGCGGTCAGCTTGTACTTTGCAGGATTTGAAAGTGTCTGCATGATGAGTACAGCGTCTGCGATATCAACATCGCCGCTGCAATTGGAGTCACCGCAGAGAGTTACTGATACAGGTTTTGTTCCAGGATCATCGCTGCCTACGGTTACCTTGAATGAGATATCGATACCGCTGCAGAGGTCATAAGTGTAGTATGAACCGTAAGTTTCGTTCATCTTTACAGTATATACACCCTTAGGGAGCTTGCTGAATTCAGAAGCTGAAACAGGCTCGTCCTTGTAATCGGTGATAACGAAGTCAGAAGCATTGAAAGGACCTGCATACTCCTTGTCGGGAGTTGCGCTGAACTTCAGACCTGACGGGTCGAAGTCCTCTTCTAAAAGATACTCGGTCTTTGTAGGATATGTCTCCACCTTGCTGAACTTGTATGTCTGATGGGTTGAAACATCGGGAGTTGTAACTTCAGCTGTGGTAGTTGTGGATTCCTTAGTTGTCTCGGGAGCGGATGTGGTTGTAGTCACATTTGAAGCTGTTGTAACGACAGGTGTTGTGGTCTTTGGACCGCTTGAACCGCCAACGTCAGCCATGTTGCTCTTTGCGCCTGAGGAGTAGAATTCGCCCAGTGAGATACCGTTGCCTGCACGGCCCATCGGGATCTCGTGGTCAAGGCTGATGAACTTGCCGTCAGTTGTCTGCCAGAGAGCTGACTTGATGAAGTCGTACTTAACGTCGTCCCACTTCTGGAAGTTATCGTAAACCAGTCCGCCTGTATCTGATGAGTTCTCGTTGAAGCACCAGAAAGTATGGTGGATACGCATATCTGTCATGTAGTCTCTGATCTCCTGGAGCCAGTGTCTATTCTCGCCGGTCTTGTCGTGCTCGTCATCGACCCAGCCTCCCCATTCGCCCATGAGGAGAGGAGAAATGTGATCTTCTGCAAGGTAAGCCCATGTGTCACGCCAGTAATCGTCAAGGAGCGTTTCTCTTGTGAAGGTCTTGCTTGAATCTTCAAGGTAGAACCATTCCTGCTTCCATACCTCCGGGCCGTAGTCATGAGGAGAATATACCAGCTGGCTCTGATACTTGCCCAGGTCAACAGGATAATCCTTTACGCCACGGAAGTTGGCTCCCCACCATGCGCCGTGATAAGGGCTCCATGGATAGCGGGCATAGTCAACGGAATGTGAAGCCCAGCTTTCGCCTTCCTCAAACTTAGGATATACCTCGATACCCTCGACCATGATGAGGAGGTTAGGGTTCTTTTCCAGACAGGCCATAGCGCCCTTTTCGGCAGCATAACGCCAGTTATTTGCGTCTGTTGAGCCGTCCCACTTGGCAAATATACCGTCATCGGTCTTGCCGTGAGGCTCGTTCTTCAGGTCGATAGCGATAACTGTATCGTCATCCTTGTAGTAATCTGCGAACCATGAAAGAGCGTCCAGCCAGTCCTTCTCGCTGAAGTTTGAGTCATACCACAGAGCGTAGTTATGACCTGCTGCGTTGGTAGTAGCGCTGTGGATATCCATCATGATCTTGATACCGTTCTCTCTGCACCACTTGACTACCTGATTCCAGATGTCGAAGCTGTACATCGGTGTACCGCCTTCAACGCCTTCCACTGTGAGCTCAGGGTTCTCGTACTCGTTGAGCTTGATAATCGGATCGGGCTTGCCTGCCTTCCACTGAAGGAGGATCTCTGTGGACATAGGTACACGGAGAAGATTGAAGCCGTGATCTGCGATAAGGTCCAGACAGTGATGAACGTTTGCGGACCATGCACCGTCGAAGATCTGGCTTCCTACGTTGTAGCCGAACCAGTTGACGCCTGTCATCCAGACAGGATTTCCGTTCATATCGACGATCTCGGCGTTTTCGTTAACGTGGAGCCAGTCATCGTGATAGGAATCGGGAGCAGCATTTACCTTTGCTTCGGGCATATTAGCCGAAACAGGTGCGATCAGCGTTGCAGCTGCGAAGACTGCTGCGAGAGCCTTCTTGAAAATTTTCGGTGCCATATTAGTACCCCTCTCTTAAAAATTAATAATACAGCATTTATGTACTCTGTACACACATATAAGTACTTATATTATACAGCATTCTTCACAAAAAGTCAATAACGATGCATAATTTCTTTCGGGAATCTCCCTGCCGTATAACAAAGACTGCAAAATCCGACTGAGCATTATTGACATTTTCCATAGTTTACTATATAATAAATGTATCTTTTTTAAAGGAGTTGGTTATATGAAAAACAAATATATCTCAGCATTTCTTTCCGCTGTCATGAGCATCTCCGCTATAGGCTGTCTCACTGCCTCAGCCGGCGGTCAGACTCACGGCGACGTTAACAGCGACGGCAGGATCGACGGTGTTGACGCAAGCAATATCCTCACCGCATATGCAAAAAGCTCCGTGGACGGCGGTTCTCTCGGATATACCGACGAGCAGAAAAGAGCCGCTGATGTCAACAGCAACGGCATCGTTGACGGTGTTGACGCTTCACTTGTCCTCACCTACTATGCTAAAACTTCCGTAGGCTACACCGAATCCCTTGAATTCTTCATTAACAATGGCGAAATGCCTCTTGATCCTTTCGGTTCAGGCCTTGAAAGCGACATTGATGCTGATAGGCTCCTCGGCGGATCATGGGAATTTCTCTCAAAGGGCGATCCTCTTTCGTCCCCTGCATACACCGCTGACTTCTTTAATTACGACAGAGAGTTCCGTATCAGCATGGATAAAACCGGGATTTACGGAACAGGCTATTACGAAACCTCCAATTATTTCGACACTCCCCGTGGATGCTACAATCTCCTGCGCAACACCGAGGAAATGAACATAAAACTCAGCCCGAACTCCCCGGAACTTCCTTTCGGCGGAATGATCGACACGCACTTTACCGCCGCAAACGTTGACGGTGCTTATATTATGGCTATCAGCGTCATCGGCAACGGCATCTCCGTTTTCGATCAGATCCTGGGTCCCGAAACTCAGGCCGCTGACGGAATATGGATACTCAGAAAAAACAGCAATGAGACTCATCACATCATTGACGATACCGAAATGGCCTCTCTCCGTGAAAAGGGAACGACTTTCTACGCTTACCGCTGGCTTGATCTCGGTTCCGAAGTTTACCTCCAGACCGTAAACGCAGAAACTAAAGAAGTGGTACTGGACGACGGTATGCCTCACGAAGCGATGTTCTTCTCATATGCTAACAACGGTCACGCTCTCACTGCTGTGAAGTACAAGATCGCAGGCGCAGAGGACAAGGCTAACTCAGGCAAATACAGGCCTGCCCTTGTCAAAGTCACAACCGACCCATCAGGCAATGTCACCGAAATGGAAGAAGTCCCACGGTTCGCTTACGGCTATTATCACGTTCTCTGACCTATTTCAGAAGCTCCTTGCGCATATCAGCGAGGAGCTTTTTCTCACGCCGTGAGACCTGCACCTGCGTCATTCCCAGCGCCTGTGCGGTCTTTGTCTGTGTCAGGCAGCGGAAGTAGCGCAGTTCGAGGAGTGCCCTGTCTCTGCTGTCCAGCTCTGACATTATCTGCCGCAGTGCCAGTACGTCCACGATAGCTTCGTCAGGAGCGTCAGTGGGAATGTCTATCTGTCCCTCGTCGTCGTCCCCTGCCGTCAGCGAAAGCATGGGCTGACTGACACACAAGGCTTCGGATACGTCAGCTTCGCTCTCGCCCGAAATCACGGCAAGTTCGGATATTGTTGGCTCACGCATCTCACGCTGCCGGAAGTCCGTGCACATTTTCTGAATGCGCATTGACAGTTCTTTGAGACTGCGGCTGACACGTATTGCTCCGCCGTCACGGAAAAGCCGCTTTATTTCGCCGAGAATGACGGGCACGGCATATGTGGAGAACTGTGCTCCACGGTCGGGGTCAAAGGCTTTCACCGCCTTGAGAAGTCCCACACAGCCTGCGGAGTACAGCTCCTCATACTCGATGCCACGATTGCGGAAACGGTTGGCGCAGAGGTGGACAAGTCCAAGATTTTCCTCGGCGGCAGGCCTTTTCAGCTTAGTCTCCATGAGCAGACAGCCTCTTGCGCATAGTCACAGTCGTGCCCTTGCCCACAGTGCTTTTCACCGTCAGCTTGTCCATGAACGACTCCATCACGGAAAAGCCCAGCCCTGAGCGCTCTTCCTCGGGAGCGGTAGTAAACAGCGGCTCCATTGCCTGTTTTACGTCGTTTATACCGCATCCACGGTCTTTGATGCGTATGTAGACTTCCCGCTCAGGGAGAGCTCTCACTGTAAGTTCGATGCTGCCCTTTGTGCCCCTGTAGCCGTGAACTACGGAATTTGTCACCGCTTCCGAGACCGCTGTCCTTATGTCTGAAAGCTCCTCAACAGTGGGATCGAGCTGTACAAGAAATGACGATACCACTGCTCTTGCCGTGCCCTCGTTCACCGAAAGGGACGGCATTGTTACTTTTATTTCGTTGAGTATATCCATGATCTCCTCCTCAGGTAATGCTTACTATACGCTCAATGCCCGAAAGTTTCAGTACACGCCTTATGTATGGCTGGGGACTGTGTACTGACAATCTTCCGCCGCAGGTCTTCATCAGTTTGCTCCGGCCCATGATAAGACCGATGCCCGAGCTGTCCATGAATGTGATGCCCTCAAGGTCGATGACCAGCTGAGATGGGCGTGAGCTGATGATGTATCTGTCCAGCTGTGAGCGCAGGTCGGCGGCATTGTGGTGGTCGATCTCGCCGCTGATGTAAGCGACGGAAGTGCCGTTTTCGTTTTTGATATCCAGCTGCATCGTATGTCCTCCTTCTGCGGCAGATCAGGCCGCAAAGACATTATAGCACTGACGGGGAGCGAAAAATGTCGGAATAAAACACAGAAAAAATAAAAAACGCCGAAGGCGCAATACCAGGGTCAAGGGTGACTCCCTACACTGTAGGGAGATGTCAGCGTAGCTGACAGAGGGTACGGGCGACCGTTGGGAGGTGTAGACCTCCCTTGCGGAGAGGGGTACGGGGAGAGGCAGAGCCTCTCCTAAGAGGTAGAACAGCGAGCGAAGCAATGCTGTTCGGCTGGTTGACAAGCACTTCCCTCGGCTTGACCGACGCTTTTACCGAACCGTCCGTAAAGCATTGCTGCGCTCGCTTTACTGCTTTGTCAGGGGGCTCTGCCCCCTCGTTCACCCCTGCCAGAGAGGTCTACACCTCTCTGGACTCTGGTATTGCCGCCTTCGGCGGATATTTTATTTCTTTTTCTATTGATTTTCCTGCCCGATAATGCTATAATTAAGCGTAAATCTTTTCCGAGAGGAGTAATTATGGCTAAACAATTCTGGAAAGGCAGCGCTCTCCTTGCCCCCGTCCCTGCCGCTCTCGTTACCTGCGGCACTCAGGAATCCCCGAATGTCCTCACCATCGGCTGGACAGGCATCGTCTGCACTCGTCCCCCTATGACCTATATTTCCGTCAGACCCGAGCGCTTTTCCCACGATATCATCAAAAATTCAGGCGAATTCGTCATCAATCTCACTACCTCCGCCATGTGCCGTGAGACCGACTTCTGCGGTGTAAAAAGCGGAAAGAATACCGATAAATTCGCCAAATGCGGATTCCACACCGCCCCTGCGCAGATAGTCTCTGCTCCCATTATTGAGGAATGTCCCGTCAGTCTGGAGTGCAGAGTCACCGAATCAAAGCTTCTCGGCTCACATACCATGTTCCTTGCTGAAATAGTGGGCATTGATGTGGACGAGAAATACATCGACAGCAAGGGCAAACTCAATCTCCAGCAATGCGGCCTTATGGCTTACGCTCACGGCGAATACTTCGCTCTTGGCAGAAAACTTGGCGATTTCGGCTGGTCCGTGCGCAAAAAGAAGAAGCACAGACCGCAGAAATGATCAGTCGCTGTAATCCTCGATAAGGCGTTTCAGCTCGGTCTCATTGTACAGGTCAACGCCCTCCGTGAATCTGTCACGGTCGTCTGACGGCAGCATCGACACCCTGACATCCATGGTCATATAAGGCTCTGTTTCGCCGTATCTGTACACTGCCAGCTTTCCCTCGTGCGCCCTTACGGTGCATACGGGACGCATCTCCTGTGCGGCGGCGGCTTCATGCTTCTGCTGCTCTTTTTCGTGGTGTACCGTCTGACCAAGCGTACAAACTACGATATACGCCGATATTGCGGCTGCTGTCAGCATGATGAAATAGTTTTTCTTACCCTCCTGTGTGAACATGGGATCACCCTTTCTTCTTGTAAATCTTGCTAAAAATCTGATAATATACTTCCCTGTTTTTACGATATTATACAAAAAGAAAGTTTTTTTCAAAACCTCTTAACAAATCACTTCAGATGTGATATAATATAAGATGTATAATTTTGTACAAATCTTTGAAAGGAGTAAAGCTGCATCCCTTTTTTGCGGCTGTTCTGACAAAATGAAAGACAACCAAAGAAGAGTACACGAACCGTCGAGAGCGGGTTCGGGTACAAGAAAAAACAGCAGCTCTCATAAGAAGAAACAGCACAGTCTGCCGTTTCGCATCTTAAAGAAGCTGGTAATGGTCATTGCCACTACCCTTCTCTCACTCTTCCTTGTGGTCGTGATCACAGGTACCATCGTAAGTACCGCTCTTACGGTATACGTCCTCAACTTCATGGACGAATCCACAAAGATCACCCTCCAGGAGCTTGAATCAGGTTCTGATACCTACTTCTACGGTATCCATAAAGACTCCCACGGAGATGAGGAACTCGTTGTCCTCAACAAGGTAAAGACCGACGTTCAGCGTATCCCTGTCACCATCGACAGAATACCACAGCACGTCCGTGACGCCTTCGTTTACACCGAGGACGAGCGTTTCTATACCCACGACGGTGTCGACTACAAGCGTACATTCTCAGCGTTCCTGAATATGTTCATGCATATCTACGATACCGAACAGGGTGGTTCTACCATCACCCAGCAGCTCATCAAGAACCTGACAGGTGATGACGAGCACTCCCCTCAGCGTAAGATCAGAGAAATTTTCAGCGCTATGCAGCTTGAGAAGTCCTACACCAAGGACGAGATCCTTGAAGAATACCTCAACTACATCGCTTTCGGCGGTCCTGTAAACGGTATCCAGCTCGCTTCCATCCGTTACTTCGGAAAGAACGTCGAGGACCTTTCAGTTCCCGAGGCTGCTGTTCTCGCAGCTATCCCGAAGAGCCCTGAGTACTACGGTCCTTTCGTTGAATATACCGACGATCAGAACCGTGTCATCGTTGACGGACGTGCAAACAACAAGGCACGTAAGGAATACGTTCTCTACAAGCTCTACGAAAACGGCGCTATCTCATACGACGAATACCAGAAATACCTCAACGTTGAACTGGTATACACCGATTCAGAAGAATATCTCGCTTCCCACCCCGAAGAACTCGCTTCCGACCTCGAAGAAGAGCAGAAGGCTTATTCATGGGTCGTTGATGCTATCTACTACGAAGTTGCAGATTACTTCAAGAAGCAGTACAACATCGACCAGACAGAAGCTATCAAGCGTATCAACAAGGGCGGCTACAAGATCTACTCCTGTATCGACGAAAAAATGCAGTCCTACATCGAGGAACGCTTCCTCGATCCTACAAACCTCATCTCGACTGATGCCACAAGACGCTGGGCTGATATCGACGGCGACGGCAAGACTGAGGAATATCTCCCTCACGTTGCTTTCGTTGCTATGAACTACAGCGGCGAAGTCATGGCTGTTGTCGGTGACTGGGGTGAAAAGACAACTTCACTTTCCACAAACTATGCTGTTCATGACCCGAGACAGGTCGGTTCTACCATGAAGCCTGTTGCAGCATACGGACTTGCTCTCGATACCGACCTCATCCACTGGGGCTCAGTATTCAACGATAAGCCTATCATGAAGATGGCTGACGGTAAGCCGTGGCCTACAAACTACGGTAATACCCTTTCCTATGCAAACCACAACGTTTACTACTTCCTCCAGCAGTCATTCAATACCGTTCCTGCACAGCTGGTCGAGGAAATGGGCGCTCACGCAGTTTACAAGTTCTGTAAGGAACAGCTTGGTATGAACCTTGACCCTGAGGACGAAGATATCGCTCCTCTCGCTCTCGGAGCTCTTACCTACGGTATCACTCTCGAAAACCTGGTAAATGCTTACCTCCCATACGGCAACAAGGGCGTTTACAATGAAGCTCACGTCGTTACAAAGATCGAGGACAGCAACCAGCAGATAATCTATCAGAACAACGGCAACCCGAGACAGGCTGTATCAGACGAAACAGCATGGGTAATGAACCGTCTCCTCAAGAACGTTGTTCAGAACGGTACAGGTACTGCCGCTCAGCTCAGCAACAAGGTAGTCGTTGGTAAGACAGGTACTACCGATAACTGGTACGATGAGGCTTTCGTCGGACTTACCCGTGACTTCGTAAGCGGTATCACCGTTGGTTACAAGTACAACGATCCTGCACTTTCACTTCCTCAGAACTTCAAGTCTGCTCAGGTATGGAAGAACTGTATCGGCGATTACGCTAACACAGAATTCCCTGACACAGGTGCTGACTTCGATCCTGTTGAGTCCTGCGTAGAGGGCTATATGTGTACAGGTTCCGGATGCATCGCTTCCGCAAGCTGTCCTAAGGGCGTTTACGGTTACTGGAAGTCTTCAAATGCTCCTTTCTGTAACGGTACTCACAACAGCTGGACAAGCAATTCAAGCAGCTCATCCAACACTAACAACAACAATAACTGGTACGCAAACAACAACTATACAGCTAACAACAATACCAACACATGGAGCAACAACAACACATGGAACTCAGGCAATACCTGGGATTCCGGAAACTCCTATGACAACAGCTGGTCAGGCGGCGCTGATACATCAGGCGGCGGCGGTGACTGGTCAGGCGGTGCCGATACATCAGGCGGCGGCGACTGGTCCGGCGGAGCTGATACGTCAGGCGGCGGAGATGCTGCCGGCGGCGGTGAATGGTAAATTACCGGAATGAAATAACCAATTATAATGTCGGTCAAGCCGAGGGTGACAATTATAAAACAGCCGTAAAGCATTGCTTCGCTTGCTTTACTACTTCTCAGGGAAGGCTCTGCCTCCTAACAGGAGCGATGACCCTCTGTCCTACGGACATCTCCCTGTACTACAGGGAGTCCCCCCTCGCACACCCCTCCGCCAAAGGGAAGTACACTCCGAACGGTCGCCCGTCCCCTCTGTCAGCTTTGCTGACATCTCCCCACACTGTGGGGAGTCACCCTTTGGAATCCCGATATTTGCGGCTGCGCCGCTTGGCTTATCATTTCATATAAGCTTATGCGATAAACCGAAATAAGGTGATAATTTGAGTAATAATATCAGACTTTGCTGTCCATGCCATTTTGGTCTGGAAAGCGTTTTGAAATACGAGATACAAAAGATCGGCGGAACTGATCTCAAAGTCAGCGACGGTAAAATAAGCTTCACGGGCGACGAAAATATCGTCGCCCGTGCTAATCTGTGCTTATCTACCGCCGAGAGAGTTCTCATCGAACTCATCGAATTCAGGGCTACTACTTTCGAGGAGCTTTTCCAGGGCGTAAGAGCCATCGAGCTTGAAAGATACATCGGCCCCGAGGACGCATTCCCTGTCAAGGGCTATTCCCTTAACTCCGCTCTCCACAGCGTCCCTGACTGTCAGTCCATTATCAAGAAGGCCGCCGTTGAGCGTCTCAGATCAAAGTACGGCATAGAGTGGTTCGACGAAACTGCCGCTCCCGTACAGATAAAGTTCAGCATCCTCAAGGATGTGGTGTCCATCTATCTTGATACCAGCGGTATCGGCCTCCACAAGCGTGGCTACAGACGAAACTCCAATGCCGCTCCTATCAAGGAAACTCTTGCGGCAGGCATCATCGATCTTGCAAGAGTACGACCCGATTCCATAGTGTGTGACCCCTTCTGCGGAAGCGGTACTCTCCTCATTGAAGCCGCTCTCCAGGCGCTGAGGATCGCTCCCGGTATCAACAGAAGATTCGCAGCTGAGAAGTGGAATTCCTTCGACAAGAGGATATGGCAGGAGGAAAGAGCCCGTGCCATCGACAACGTTGACAGGTCAGCATCTTTCCGTGGCATCGGCTTCGATATCGACGACGACGCTGTTGCACTCACCCTTGACAATGCTCACAAGGCAGGCATCAAGTCCCGTCTGAAGATCGAACAGGCTGACATTACTAAATTCGTTCAGCCCGAAGATTCCATCGTAATATGCAATCCACCTTACGGCGAGCGTATGCTTGAACTCCGTGAGGCTGAGGATATCTACCGCAAAATGGGCAGAGTCCTCGGAAAGGGCGGCTCACGGCAGAGCTACATCATCTCCCCCCATGAGGAGTTTGAGAAGTTCTTCGGAACTCCCGCCCACAAACGCAGAAAACTCTACAACGGCATGATAAAATGCCAGCTTTATATGTACTTTTAGGTGATAACTATGGAAACTATCTTACTGCTGATAGGTGCCGCAATCATCTGCCTGCTGATCGTTGTGATCGTTCTTCTGGTCAGCGTCAGAAATACAGGCAGTGCGGATCATCAGACAGATTCTGAGGTACGTTTGCTCATAGAAAATTTCGATAAGAACAGCTCCTCCGCTAACCGTCAGCTTAGGGAGGAGCTTAATTCTAATGTGCAGACTACCGTGAAGAATCTGGGAGAAATGCTCTCGGCTGTCCAGAAGAATTTCGGTGAGACACAGTCCGAGAAAATAAACGAAATGAACGCTCAGATATTCCGCAGACTTTCCGACATGGACAGGTTCCTCTCCGAAAAGCAGACTGCTTCCGGTGAGGCTGTGAACCAGCAGCTGAAAGTTCTGGAGAACCGATTCAAGTCTCTCGAAACAGGCAACGAGCAGAGGCTTGACTCCATCAGAAAGGTGATCTCGGGAAGCCTTGCGGACATACAGGAACAGAACAGCAAGAAGCTGGACGCTATACAGTCCACCGTCAACGAAAAGCTGGAAAGCAAAATGACGGAGTCCTTCAAGCTGGTCAGCGACAGGCTTGAACAGGTCTACAAGGGCCTTGGCGAAATGCAGACCATTGCCGCAGGTGTGGGCGATCTGAAAAAGGTGCTGTCCAACGTGAAGAACCGTGGAATCCTCGGTGAGATACAGCTGGGTGCCATCCTTGAGGACATCCTCGCTCCCGAGCAGTACGACAGGGATGTGGCTACTATCCCGTCCAGCGCTAACAGAGTTGAATTCGCTGTGAAGCTTCCCGGAAGCGGCGATACGGGATTTGTCTACCTCCCCATCGACTCCAAATTCCCCGGCGACACCTTTGCCGCCTTGCAGGATGCCTACGACTCAGGCGACTCCGAAAAGGTGGCAGATGCCAAGAAAACACTCTATGCCGCCATCAAAAAAGAGGCTAAGGACATCAGCGAAAAGTACGTGAGTCCGCCTTATACCACCAATTTCGGCATTATGTTCCTGCCGTTCGAGGGGCTTTATGCCGAGGTGGCCGGCAGCGGTCTTATCGAGGAACTGAGCCGCACCTACAACATAACCGTGACAGGTCCGTCTACTATGGCGGCTATGCTCAATTCCCTGCAAATGGGATTCCGCACCCTCGCCATTCAGCGCAAGAGCAATCAGGTCTGGGAGGTGCTGGGCGCTGTCAAGTCCGAATTTCAGACCTTCGCTAAGGCTCTGGAGGACACTCAGAAGCACATCAAAAAAGTTGACGACGACCTGGAAAAGCTGGTGGGAGTCCGTACCCGTCAGATAAACCGCAAACTCAGCGCCGTTGAAACTCTCGATCATGAGATCACCGCTGCCGACGAAGAACTATGAACTACTTATTCAAGCGAAAGCTGATACATCTTCTGTACCCGAACCGCTGTCCCGTATGCGGTGAGGTTATCGGCGCAAATGACCGATTCTGCACCGATTGCGAGGGAAAGCTCACCGAATTCAGCGGTAGCTTCACTATCAGCGGAGCGGTCAGGGCGATGGCTGTGTACGAATACGACGCCAACATAAAGCCTGCCGTGATACTGCTGAAAAACGGCACCTGCGGCAATGCGGCATATGCGCTGGGTACGGCTCTTGCCGAGAAGCTTATAGCTGTTGAAAACGCCGAAAAATGGGACTTCATCGTTCCTGTGCCCATGCACCGCAAAGCCATGCGGAAACGTGGCTACAATCAGTCGGAGCTGATTTGCAGGGAGGTGGGGAGAGTTCTCAACATTCCCCTGTGCAGATGTGTTGCAAAAACGGTCTCCACCGCCGACCAGAAAACTCTCGGCTACGAGGAGCGCAGAAAAAATCTGAAAGGCGCATTCACCGTGACCGAAAATGTCAGGGGACGGAATCTCCTGCTTATCGATGATGTCTGCACCACGGGCAGCACTTTCGCAGAAATAACCGCCGCTCTTCTCAAAAACGGTGCGGCTTCCGTGACCTGCGCCGCCTGCTGCAAGACTGTTCAGTCAAATGATACTAAATAAAAAAGGCAGATACTTTTCATTGAAGTATCTGCCTTTTTTTATCTGCTTGCGTTTATAAATTCCTCGATGGTCATTGTACCGCCGACGGATACGTATGCGTAATAGGAAAGAACAGCCGAAGCGTCAACGGCACTTAAAACTCCGTCGCTGTTGACATCCGCAGCTTTGAACTGGCGGCCTGTCAGACTAAGCTCCTCGCCCACGGACAAACGTGCGTACTCGGTTATGATGATGGATGCGTCGATTCCGTCGATAGTACCGTTTTCGTTGACATCACCGATAATAACCGCAGGATCAGCAACTATCTCGATGGCGCCCTTTGCAGGAACCGAGAAAATGTGCTTGTTCATCGCCTGGCCATTGCTGTCGTCGCTGAGATTTGTAAAGAGCGACGGCGCACGTCCCTCGTACTTCGGGCCGCCCACATAGATCTCGTATCTGTCGCCTTTTTTGGCATTAGCAGGCAGTTCAAAATCGATGTACCACATATCACCGTCCTTGCCGGAATCGGATTCGCCTGCTGTGGAAAGAAAGAGGAAATCTCCTGTATCGCCCACTGACTGGACAGTAGTCAGCCCGTCGGAAACAGCAAATCCCGGAACTGCACTCCCTGCAAGCTTCAGACGGCTGTCGAAGTAAACGTAGATGTCGGAACTGCAATAAAGTCCGTTTGCGCCCTCCACTGACAAAGCAACTCGCTGAGTGCCGCCGTCAAGGAGATCGCTTTCCCAGACCTTTGTCTCGGAGATGCGCAGCACAGGCTTTCCCTGAACTACGGGGCCTGTTGTTGTGACTGTCGTTGCATCGACAGTTGTGGAAGTTGTCGCAACCTTTGTGGTGGTTTTGGTGGTGGTTTTGGTGGTAGTCTTCGTCGTAGTTCTGGATGTGGTGGTTGTTGTGGCTTTTGTCGTTGTGGATGTGGTGGTAGGCTTGGCTGTGGTAGTGGTGGTTCTTGTAGTGGTGGATGCAGCAGTTGTTGTTGTCAGCGGAGATACTCCCAGTGATCTGAAGGTAAATCCGTATTTTTCAGCATATTTCTGCGCTGTTGAGTCGGTGTATCCCGAAATGGTCACAGCTGTTCCCGATAAAGTCGAACTCTTGTCGCCGATCTCGCATAGTGGATTTCTCACGGTTACAGTCTTCAGCGACTTGTCACCTGAGAAAGCGTCCTCACCTACGGACTTCACACTCTGAGGCAGATCAGCCTCTGTCAGCTTTGGACAATCCGCAAATGCACCCGAACCGATAGTTGCAAGCTTTGACGGGAAAGCCACGGTTTCAAGAAGCTGACAGCCACGGAATGCACCGCTGCTTATCTGCGTCACGGAGGACATGGAGATCGAAGTTATACCGCTGCCCTTGAATGCATTTCCGCCGATAACCGTAACTGTCTGGCCGCCGATGCTGACAGGAATGAACACATCTCCAGAAGCCTGAGAGCCGTCCGTAACCTCGCAATGATCGCTGTAAATGCTGTAAGTCACGCCCATCAGTTTGTATTCCTTCACATCAGATGCCGCCTGTACAGCGGTACAGTTCGCCATATTACAAGGAGTATACGATAAAGCGCCGCCTGTTATCAGTAACGAAAATGCCGCAGCTGCGATTCTTTTTAAATCCATAGTTACCTCCGTATTTATAAGAACCTGTCCACATAGGGATTCATGCACATCTTTTCGGCAAATTTTGCCGATGAATGCGTTGAAAATCCTTGAAATGCGACAGCATTCCTGCGGATTTTCGTCTTGTCCTCAGGCAAAATTATGCTCAAAAATCTGCACAATCACCCTATGCGGACAGGTTCTAAAAAAAATATATAATAATTATACCATAGATCAAATGCATAAAGATTAACAGAATATGTCCGATTGACTACAAAACGGTTACAACACCCTGCCCGCAAAAAAACAAAGAGGAAACCTTCATGTGAAAGGCTTCCCCCCGAAAATGTTTATGGCGAATTACAGGCGTTCACGGAAGTCGCTGTAACCGAATTTCCTGAGCTGTCGGAATGTACCGTCCTTTTTCATGAGAATGATCTCAGGCAGCGGCATACCGTTGAATGTGTTGTTCTTGACCATGGAATAGATGGCCATATCGCCGAAAACCAGCCTGTCGCCGATATTCAGCGGCTTGTCGAAGGAATACTCACCGATGCTGTCGCCTGCGAGACAGGTCTGTGAGCCAAGCCTGTAGGTGAACTCCTTCTCCCCTGCCTTTCCCGAATCCACAAGGGGCGGACGGTAGGGCATTTCCAGCACATCTGGCATATGGCAGGCCGCAGATGTGTCCAGTATGGCAATGGGCATATCGTTCTCTGTAAGGTCAAGCACCTCGGTCACCAGCCAGCCTGCATTCAGCGCCACGGCTTCACCGGGTTCGAGAAAGACCTCCAGTCCGTACTTTTCCTGCATCCGCTTTATGCAGCGTTCAAGGCGAGGGATGTCGTAATCGTCACGGGTGATGTGATGGCCGCCGCCGAAGTTTATCCACTCCATTTTCGGCAGTATATCGCCGAATTTTTCCTCTATGGCATTCAGTGTGGATTCAAGGTCGTCGGAATTCTGCTCGCAGAGAGTGTGGAAGTGAAGGCCGTTTACGCCGTCAAGGTCGTCTTCACGGAAGCTGCGGCGAGTTATGCCAAGCCTCGAAGCCGGCGAACAGGGATCGTATATCTCGTGTCCCTCCTGTGTGGAATATTCGGGATTTATGCGGAGTCCGACCTTCTTGCCAGCCGCAAGGACTCTGTCACGGTAGCGGTCAAGCTGTGAGAATGAGTTGAAGATGATATGGCCGCAATAGCTGATTATCTCGTCTATCTCGCTTTCACGGTAAGCCGCCGAGAAAACATGATTCTCTTTTCCCATTTCCTCGCAGCCCAGCTTTGCCTCAAAAAGGCCGCTGCAAGCCGTTCCCGAGATGTACTCAGCTATCAGCGGATAGACGTGGTAGCAGGAAAACGCCTTCTGCGCCAGAAGGATCTTTGCCCCTGTCCTGTCCTCAACGCCTTTGAGTATCTCCAGATTGTGTATCAGCCTTGCCTCATCGATAATGTAGCAGGGTGTGGGCAGTCCTGCTGTGTCAAAATTCACGCTCACTTGAGGAAGTCCTCCATGGTTATCTTTGCCCTCGGATTGCCGTCAGCATCGTCCTCTATCATCTCGATGGACTTGATGGTGATAGGTGTATCAGGTGCAGACACAGCATTGTCGCTTCCCATAGAACGTGGAACTTTCAGGAAGTCGTCCACAACGTTCATACCTTCGGTAACTTCGCCGAATGCGGCATAGTCTCCGTCAAGGAAGGATGAATCGGCATAGCAGATGAAGAACTGGCATGATGCGCTGTCGGGAGCCATACTTCTTGCCATTGACACAACGCCTCTCTTGTGGTAGAGATTGTTTTCCACGCCGTTATTGGCAAATTCGCCCTTGATAGTGAGGCCGCTTCCGCCTGTGCCGTTGCCTGCCGGGTCACCGCCCTGTGCCATGAAGTCGTCAACTACACGGTGGAAAGTCAGGCCGCTGTAGAAGCCGTCTTTTACCAGATTCTCGAAATTCTCACAGGTGAGAGGTGCGCAGTCGGGGCGGAGTGTGATAACGATGGTATTATCCGAAGTTTCGGGGATGGATTCAAGGGTATGGTTTGCAGGTTCTCCCATTGTCACAACGGCAGTTTCCTGCGCAGACGGCGGTGCAGGTTCCTCGTCTATGACCACTTTCTGTCCGCAGCCTGTAAGAAGCATCATTGCGGCAAATGCCACAGCTATTGATTTTTTCATTTTCTATTCTCCTTATCTTAAAGTAAGCAAATTCGTGTATTCATGATCGGGCTTTTTCCGATAGAACATCTTCTCACGGAAAGCCGCTTTGTTGCAGTTTATAACGTTGTAGACCCCACGTTCATAGCACCATATGCCTGTTTCGGAGTTTACGTAGCGGTTATTGAAGATTATCCTGCCGTAGTCGCCGTCTTTCAGCACAAAGGCAGTCTCGTTCAGCCTGTCCTGATATGAGAACGGCGAGCCTTTTTCGTTGTAGGATTCGTTATGTCCTCTGCGTCTCGACGGACAGCTAAAGGAATAATATCCCTCATCGCAGAACCGCACTCTGTATGCGTCGTCCTCTTTGCTGAGGCGGATATGTTCTATCATGCCCCGAATATTCTTGTAACTGTCACGGCTTCCCTCGGTGAATATCTCCTCACCGAACTGTCTGAAACGTGTGGTGTTATGGTGCATCTGTGCAGGATACTGCCAGAAGCCTTCGTACTGCACAAGCACCTCGCAGTCCAGCATATTATCTTTCGACGGCTCTTCACCGATGAATTTATGCGGATTCAGCTCGATGGGGAGAAACAGCATTCTCTCACGCTCGTTCGCATACTGCGGAAAGCGCATATTCTTGTAATAGCCTATTGATATGTTCTGAATAAACAGCATAGTGCCACATCCTTTTTACAGGGGAAGGCTTCTGACATGAAAAGCGCTTCCCCTGTTCTGAGAATATTCTTTTATCAGTCAACGAGGACAGGGTTGAAGTCCTCTTCCCATGGAAGTCCCCACTTGTTGAGAGCGTCCATGAACGGATCGGGATCGAATTCCTCGATATTGTAAACGCCTGCCTTCTTCCATGTGCCTGTCATTATCATCATAGCACCGATCATTGCAGGAACACCTGTGGTGTAGGAAATAGCCTGTGAGCCAACTTCCTTGTAGCACTCCTGATGGTCGCAGATGTTGTAGAGGTAGTAGTTCTTGTCCTTGCCGTCCTTCTTGCCACGGAAGATACAGCCGATGTTGGTCTTGCCCACTGTTCTCGGGCCCAGTGAAGCAGGATCGGGAAGTACAGCCTTCAGGAACTGGAGCGGTACTATCTCCTTGCCCTCGTACATGATAGGCTCGATGGATGTCATACCTACGTTCTCAAGGCACTTCAGATGTGTCAGATAGCTCTGGCCGAATGTCATGAAGAAACGGATACGCTTGATGCCCTTGATGTTGAGCGCAAGGGACTCAAGCTCTTCGTGGTGAAGGAGGTACATATCCTTCTCGCCGACGCCCTTGAAGTTGTAGACACGCTTTATCTCCATAGGCTCAGTCTCGACCCACTTGCCGTCCTCGATGTAGCTTCCCTTTGCGGAAACTTCACGGATGTTGATCTCAGGGTTGAAGTTTGTAGCAAACGGATAACCGTGATCGCCGCCGTTGCAGTCGAGGATGTCGATGTAGTTGATCTCGTCGAACTGATGCTTCATTGCGTATGCGGAGAATACACCTGTTACGCCGGGGTCGAATCCGCTTCCGAGGAGAGCTGTGATGCCTGCCTTCTCGAACTTCTCACGGTATGCCCACTGCCACTTGTACTCGAACTTGGCAGTGTCAAGAGGCTCATAGTTTGCGGTATCAACATAGTGAGTCTTTGTAGCGAGACAAGCGTCCATGATAGTGAGGTCCTGATAAGGGAGCGCAAGGTTCAGCACTACGTCAGGCTTGTAGCTTTCGATGAGAGCGATAAGCTCGTCTGTATTGTCAGCATTTACCTGAGCAGTCTCAATGACAGTCTTTGTTGTTGGCTGGAGCTTTTCCTTCAGCGCATCGCACTTTGACTTAGTGCGGCTTGCGATCATGATGCCCTCAAATACCTCGCTGTTCTGACAGCACTTGTGAATTGCAACGGATGCAACGCCTCCGCAGCCGATTATCATACATTTTCCCATGGTTTTGTACCTCCATAAAAATTTTTGCTATAGTAAAATGCGGTCATGCCGCTATTTTTGCGTATTCTTCGTGCAGTGACGGCGTATCAGTAAAGCCTCTTCCTCACCACAAGATTTACAATTACCGGCACTATGATGAAAGCTGCGCCGATAATGCTGAATACCACGCTGAGTATTTTTCCTATCTTCAGTCTCGGACAATAGATAGTCTTCGGTGAATCGGGATCAACGAAAAGTGTGGTTTTCTCTCCCACTGAAAATACAGCAGGTGATGATGAATAGCCTGTCTGTGTTTCATAATCCGTGCCGTTATAGGTGTAGCGGAAAACAGGCGAATATGTTATGCTGTGGCCGTGATTACTGGAAGTCGAATGCACTGTCCTGTTCTCGATGACAACAGCGGCGACCTCCTCGGTACAGCGCTTTTGCTTTTTATTCTCGACAGCGCCTAACACAGCGCCGACGATAAAGAATATCAGTCCGAATAAAACCAGACCAAGTGTTATGATATTGAGTATTGTTTTTGATGACATGATTTTTCCCCTTTTATCCCATGATTTATCAGCCGCAGTCCCAGTTGTAAAGAACGTCGGAGAAATCCAGTGCTTTCAGATCTTCGGGCTTGATGTAGAAATTTCCCACGCCTCCGTCGCACCACATTACTCTCTCGATATAGTCACCGTCTTCGTTTTCTTCGCAGTCGCTGTCAAGCTGAAACAGCAGCACGGAATATGCCTCCAGTGAAGGATCGGTCTCCTTCGGATCGACCTGTTCGCTTCTGCCGAATCCGCCTACTTTATGACCGCTGTTCTCCTTCAGTTCGATGCTCTTATCCTTGAACCACTCGTCTATCTCCTCCTCGGTATAGACGTAGTTCTCGTCCATGATCTTCTCGAAAGCCATGCCGTACTCGCCTTTCACCGGGAAGTAATCCTCGTCAAAGACAGGTTCAGTCTTTGCCCTTGCCTCGTCCTCGGTGACAGTACGGTCTATCTCGTCCTCACTGTAATAGACCACACGGTTCGTGGTCGGGTCGCAGGGTTCCCTGCCCAGTCCAAGATCATCCTCCAGTATCCAGAACTGAAGAAGTCCGCTTTTCGGGAAGTCTTCAAGGTCCAGATCAACGCAGTTCACCTGTGCAAGAAACTGCATTTTTGCTCCGCCTTCGCCCACGGGAACTTCGCCGTCACGGGGAACATATCCCACACCGCCCACTTTGCTTTCAAAGACAGAGGGCTTTGAGTCGGTGAGGGTGAACTTCATGCATGGGGCTTTTTCAAAAACTTTGTCTTTCAGTGCCATTTCCGATCCTCCTTAAAAAAAATATATGCTGTAAAAAATCTTTATAAAACCGCCGAAGGCGGCAATACCAGAGTCCAGAGAGGTGTAGACCTCTCTGGCGGAGAGGGGTAAGGGGAGAGGCAGAGCCTCTCCTAAAAGGTAGAACAGCAAGCGAAGCAATGCTGTTCGGCTGTTTAACAAGTTCCCCCCTCGGCTTGACCGACGAAATAATTATCGATATTTATTTCCCTAATATATCAACAGCAATCCCAGTTGTAAACGATGTCCGAGAAGTCAAGGGCTTTCAGTTTTTCGGGCTTTATGAAGAAATTGCCAACTCCCGAGTCGCCCCACATCACCTTGTCGATATATTCATATCCGCCGTCTTTTTTTATGCGTTCGTGATCGCTGTCCAGCTGAAAAAGCAGTACCGAATATTCGGGATATCCGTCCTCTATTACATTATTCTGCGTGAAATAAGGATAACCGCCGACTTTATGACCTGTTGAATAGCCCTCGTCCTCGCCTTTTTCAAAAGCCATTCCGAACTGACCTTTCACGGGGAAGTAGTCCTCATCGTCAATGGGTGCGTGCTTCGCCTGCACTTCTTCCTCAGTGACGGTGGTATCTACGCAGCTGTAATAGACCACACGGTAAGTTATCTGATCGGTGGGACTTTTCCAGCCAAGGCCGAGACCGTCATCCTCAAGGACCCAGAACTGCAATATACCGCTTTTCGGGAAGTCTTCAAGGTCCAGATCAGCGCAGTTTACCTGTGCCAGAAATGTCATTTTCGTTCCGCCTTCACCCACGGGAACATCACCATCATGCGGAATATACCCAACACCGCCCACTTTGCTTTCAAATATCGTGGGCTTTGTGTCGGTGAGAGTGAACCTCATACATGGTTTTTTGCACATAAAATCCCCTCCTCAGGTATTGTCCCAGTAATAGAGAACATCGCTGAAATCCAGCAGTTTCAATGCTTCACGGTCGATGAAGAAATGTCCCACTCCTGCATCGCCCCACATTATTTTTTCCCTGAATGTGAAACTGCCGTCCTCGCCCATATCTCCGGAAAAATCACTGTCCAGCTGTAATAGCAGAAAGTCACGGCTGTCGTGGGGAGAACGTGGGTCGTAACGTGTGATAAGCGGAAATCCGCCTATTTTATGCCCCGACATAAGGCTGTCCTCGTCGGAGTAGTCATCTTCGCTTTCCTCCGCCGTCACCATTTCCACGGCGAATTCTCCCTTGACGGGAAAGACCGATTCATCGTCGAAAGGATTGCCGAAGACCTTGAAAGTCAGTTCAAGTTCAGTCACAGTCTCGTCAATGAAAGGGTGGTAGAGTATCCTGAATCCCTGCTGATCGGAGAAGTCGTCAATTCCCAGGCCAGCCATGCTGTCGTTGAGTATCCAGAACTGCAAAAGCCCCTGTTTCGGGAAATTATCCAGTTCCACATCAGCACAGTTTATCTGTGCCAGCAAGCGCAGCTGATTGCCCTGCTTGTTGGTGGGAACGTCCATTTCGTGGGGAAGATACCCTACTCCGCCTATTTTGCTCCCGAATATGGACGGCTTTTCATCGGTGAGCCGCAGTTTCATGCATTGTCTTGTTTCAGACATTTTTTTCTCCTTACAGATCTGATTATCAGAAGCACAACACCTGTACCAATAATAAGGTATATGATCGCTCCTGCCTTTATGAAAGCTATGTTATACCTGATCTCACTCTTGCTCGGAGGAATATAGGCATTGTACGGATCATCGGAGTTTATCATGATCGTATATTTTTTGCCTAACGCAGATTCATCTCCCATATTCATATCATACGGCTGATATCTGTACTCCTGACCGTGGTATTCGTACAAGAACACCGGCCTGTATACGGTTTCATGCGGGTCAAAATCCGAAACTGATTCTGTGAACTCCACGATAGTTCCCCTGAGAGCAACATCGCACTTCTTTTTCATAACGTAGTATTCATGCATTGTTTTGAACGACTCACCGCATATAAGCAAAACTGCCAGTACCAGTATAGGTATAAAACTGAAAGCAATAATATGAGCAATTATCACGAACAGATTCAGCCTTGATTCTGCTTTTATTTTCTGCACGGCAGGCTCTTCTTTTGCAAATATTTTATTATTGTTATCCATAAATATACCCCCAATATCATATCTCCCGATCGCTTTGTAAAGTTGTATTCATGCCTTTTTACGGCGTATTATCAGCATTATTATACTAATGACAACAATTACAGTGCTTATTGCAAAAAGAGAGTATACGATCACGCCGATCACTGTTCCTACAGCAGCAAATGTAACATCGCCTTTATACGAAGGCAGATACGCTATTTCAGCATTATCTGAGTTTATACGCATCTCGACATTCGTTCCGACACCTAATTTGTGCCCGGAAGTAAAATACCGTGACTCATATTTGTACTCATTGCCGTTGTATTCATATGCAACTATGGGAGCATAGCCTGTTGAGTCACGATTATCTTCATAATCATGAGTTACCCATTCTTTGTAATCAACGACCGTTCCCTGAACAGTAATATCGCACTGTTTTTTTACATTGAGATAATTACGATATTCTTTGCTCAATGATTGAAAAAGCGGGATAAAAAACAGTGACGGCAGAAACGTTATAAAAAGAACGAAAGCGATAACAATTGTAACGCCTTTGATAATGTATTTTTTCTCAACCGGTTCCACAGTAGTATTATTGTAGTATTTGTCTTTCATATTTTCCCCCCTATATCATTCCCTTTCGCTGTTATGACAGCGCTAAAAGCATTTCCCTTATTATCTTGCAGGCAATTAATACCATTTCGCAGTAAACTAACTGTTTCTGATCTTGAAATATAAAAGTAATATCACAGTGATGATCGATCCACCGAATAATAAATCATAAACAGCATTTTCTCTTTCAGCTTTATATTCGGGAATATATACAGTATCGGGAGAATCAGGTGCAACATAGATATCTACCTTTTTTCCAAGCTCAGGTTCCCTCTTTTTTGAGGTTGAACGTGCTTCATAAGTGTAATCCTCGTTATTATAGCTGTAGCTGAAAACAGGTTTATAAAATATAGGTTTTCTGTTTCTGTCCTCACTGACGATTTGTTTAATATCGCTGACCTCACCCTGTACCAATTCAGTGCATATTGTCTTTGTATGTACCAAATAACAAATATCTTCTATTCCAAAGTATAAATGAAATATCCCCACCAAAAGCCATGGCAGAGCGAAAAGTATTAATAAGACGGCACCACCTGTGTTTTTCTTTTTGTCAGGTTTTTCATTTATATATACTTTATCGAACTCATCTGCAATTATTATATTATGCTTGGATGCTATTTCATAAACCATATCTTTTTCATATTTTTTATTATTATCATTCATAGTTATTCCCCTGTATCATTCCCTTTCACTGTTATGACAGCGCTAAAAGCATTTCCCTGATTATCTTGCAGGCAACTGCTGTTGAAACTCCGCTCTGATCGTAGACAGGGCTCAGTTCGTTGACATCACACCCCACGATGTCAAGCTTGCTGCATACAAGAGTCACAGCCTTTCTCAGTTCATCGAATGTCACACCGCCTGCCTCGGGAGTTCCTGTTCCCGGGAAAATTGACGGGTCAAGCACATCAAGGTCGAGAGTGAAATAAACCTTCTTGCCTTTCAGCTTTTCAACAGTTTCTTCCAGACCGTTGAAATCGAACTTATGCATCTCGGTATGCTCGTCGGCAAAGCGAAATTCCTCCCTGTCACCGCTTCTGATACCGAACTGGAAAATGTGACCATCCCCCACAAGTTCATGGCATCTTCTCAGCACGCAGGCATGGGAAAGCTTCTGACCGAGATAGTCGTCACGGAGGTCTGCATGAGCGTCAAAGTGAACGATGTACAGGTCCTCGTACTTCTCCTTCACCGCCATGACAGAGCCGAAAGTCACAAGATGCTCGCCGCCTATCATGAACGGTATCTTGCCATCTGAGAGTATACGGTCGGCTCTCATGGAGATATCCGCAATTGTCTGTGTAACGCTTCCGAACGGCAGCTCAAGGTCACCGCTGTCGAAGTAGCTGTGATCGGTCATATCCTTGTCCTGATAGGGACTGTAAGTCTCTATGCCGAAGCTTTCATTCCTGATAGCGGACGGCGCAAAACGTGTACCCGGGCGAAAGCTTGTAGTGCCGTCAAAGCCTGCTCCGAAAAGGACTATCTCTGAGTCCTCATACTCCGCATCGCAGGCGATGAATGTCTGTATATTCTTATTCAACATCTTTAAGAAGCTCCTCTACATAATTTGGAAGTGCAAATGCACCCGTGTGAAGTCTGGTATTGTAATAGCGTGTCTTTATGCCCAGCATACTCCACTTTGTACCGTTGTAGTCGTTGGTGGGATGGTACTTCTTGGAAGCGAATCCGAAAAGCCAGTGTCCCGACGGATAAGTGGGGATATGAGCCTGATAGACCTTGCTTATGGGGAAGCTTTCAACAATGCGCTTGTGTGAACGCTGCATAGCTGCTGCGTCCTCGTCGTAGAACGGGCTTTCATGCTGATTTACCATGATACCGTCCTCACGAAGCGCCTTGAAACAGCTTCCGTAGAATTCCTTGGTGAAAAGTCCCTCTCCTGGGCCGAAGGGGTCTGTGGAGTCAACGATGATAACGTCGTACTTGTTCTCACAGCGGCGGATGAACTTCACGCCGTCCTCGTAGTAGACATGGACTCTCGGGTCGTCGAAGCGGCAGGCGGTAGTGGGCAGATACTTTTTGCTGACCTCCACCACAAGCTCATCTATCTCCACAAGGTCGATGTTTTCAACGGAGCTGTATCTGGTAAGTTCACGGACAACGCCTCCGTCGCCTGCGCCGATAACGAGGATATTCTTAGGGTTCGGATGAACGGCCATAGGCACATGAGTTATCATTTCGTGGTAGATGAACTCGTCCTTTTCGGTGAGCATCATATAGCCGTCAAGAGTGAGGAAACGTCCGAACTCCTTGGAATCGAAAACGTCGATACGCTGGAATTCGCTGTTTCCGCTGTAAAGCTGATGATCAACCTTAATTGAAAATTTCACATTCGGAGTATGACGCTCCGTAAACCAAAGTTCCATATTAGCCTCCCAAGCTGACGCCAGCTTGACCCCGTTCACGAGTCGGCTCTGAAGAGCCTAACTTCTTGCAAAACGATGAGTTTCAGGTCGCTCGCCGGCTTGTTTTTGTTTATTGTTTGTTTTATTTTTGTAGGGGAGCCCGCCCACGGGCTCCCGTTTAATGTTATCTGTATCTTCTCGGGAGGGCGAGGGCGCCCTCTTGTTTATTGTTTGTTTTATTTTTGTAGGGAACGCCGCCCTCGGCGTTCCACAATAGTTTTCGATATACTGATAGGTCGCCCTCCCCTACAGTGTTATTTCTGCGGAGGTCCTCCCTGTGGGCCGCCCATCTGCACGCCGTTTTTCTTCAGCACGAATCTGAGTATGGGTGTGGTGATGATGAAGATGATGACAAATCCCACAAGCAGGCTGAGTATCAGTGACTTCACGAATACAGGCACGAACGGCATATTACCGTGTGACATCTTGTATGCAAGGAGTATCATCGCTAATGTGATGATGGGTGTGAAGATGATGTCGGATACTATTGCTTCAACGGCTCTTGTGCTGAGTTTGCCTCTTTCAAGCCCCATGGAGCCTGTCACCTTGTCGGTGATGCCCTTCAGCGGTATTATCATGCCGATGATAAAGCTGAGAATGAGGCTGAGCACGAAGCTTACAAGAAATGAGGGGATCGAAAACTGTCCCGATGTGATCGTGCCGAAAAGGGAAAGGCAGAAGCTGAGCACTGTTCCCATCATTAAAGTCATTTCTCTCTCTATCTTTTTCATTGATCGTTTCCTCCGTTATTATCGATTTTATTATCTGATCCTTTGGTGAGTTCTGTCCGCAGGTAAATGCCTCCGCATATTATGGCACCTGCAAACATATAAATATCTTTAAGGTCGATTATATATTCGTTGATGATGTACATATAATCGGGACTTCCGCCCCATATTATCTTATCGAGAAGCGAACAGATACAGGCCGCAATGCCTATACACGAGCCTATGGCAAACATCCTGCCATAGACCTTCTTGCGGTTGAGCCGTATCAGCAGAGCTCCGACAAAGATTATTATAAATAAATTCAGCACTATATTCGCACCGTTGCTGATATGCATATCAATTTTGGCAAGCTCATGGTTTATGCCCATCTGCTCCCTGTTGATGTGGGGGCAGAATCCGAAAAGGCCGCCGAAAAACAGCTTTTTCTTCCCCATGAAGAATCCCGTTACTATGGCCTTGATGAACATATCCGCTATTATCAGCGGCGGGATATATCTGAAAGGCAGTTTCAGCCTGAGACGTTTTTTTCCGCTCATACGATAACATTCAGCCTTTCGATGTTAAGGTCTTCCGTGCCCGTCATCTGACAGCCCTTTTCCTTGGCATAGCGGATGTACTCGATTATCTCCGGAGTTATCAGCTCTCCGGGAGCAAGGATCGGTATACCGGGAGGATAGCACATTACAAATTCACTGCAAACATGGCCTGCCGCTTCATCGAGAGGCAGCGACACCTTGTCCGCATAGAAAGCTTTTCTCGGTCTTTCGGCAACTACGGGATTGATGTACTCCTGAGTGAGCATACCCGTGCCTGATTTTCCAAAGCGGCGCTTTATCTCCGCAAGTGCACTGATAAGGCGCTCGATATCACGCTCTCTGTCGCCTACGGAAATGTAAGCGAGAACGTTGCCGATATCGCCGAATTCTATCTGAATGTCGTACTCGTCACGGAGGAGGTCATATACCTCGATGCCTGCAAGTCCGATGGGGAGAGTGTAGATACTCAGCTTTGACACATCGAAATCGTAGATGCTGTCGCCGTTGATGAGTTCACGGGAATAGGCGTAATATCCGCCGATATCGTTAATCTCCTTACGGGCGTATTCAGCCATTTCAACTGTCTTTGCGAATATCTCCTTACCGCTGAGAGCCAGTCTCTTACGGGAAATATCTAGGCTCGAAAGAAGCAGATAGGATGCGCTGGTGGTCTGGGTAAGATTTATGACCTGACGCATATAGTCGGCGTTGACGTTCTTTCCCATGAGGAGGAATGAGCTCTGTGTAAGGCTTCCTCCCGATTTATGCATACTTACCGAGGCGCAGTCCGCACCTGCCGCCATAGCTGTTATGGGGAAGTTGTCGCCGAAATAAAAGTGAGTGCCGTGAGCTTCGTCCACAAGCACCAGCATACCGTGAGCGTGAGCCATTTCCGTTATCTTTTTCAGGTCTGAGCAGATGCCGTAGTAGGTGGGATTATTCACCATAATCGCCTTGGCATCGGGATTTTCCTCTATTGCCTTCTCAACCTGTGAGACTGACATACCAAGAGCGATACCAAGCTGATGGTTAACATCGGGGTTAACGTAAACAGGAACTGCTCCTGTGAGGATGAGAGCATTTATAGCGCTTCTGTGGACATTTCTCGGCATGATTATCTTGTCGCCGCTCTTGCAGGCGTACATTATCATGCTCTGCACGGCGGAGGTAGTGCCTCCCACCATGAAGAATGCGTTTGCCGCACCGAAAGCCTCAGCCGCCAGCATTTCAGCGTCCTTGATGACGGAAACGGGATGACATAGGTTGTCCAGCGGCTTCATGGAGTTTACATCCACGTTCATGCAGTCCTCGCCGAGGAATTCCGTCAGCTCCATATTTCCACGTCCACGCTTGTGGCCGGGCACATCGAAAGGTACTACCCTCATTCTTCTGAATTTGCGAAGGGCTTCATAGATAGGTGCGTTCACCTGTGAGAGTTCAGCCATTTCCAAACACGTTCCTTCCGCTGAATATTTCTATCATTTCTTTTCTCAGTGCATTGGTGATATCGAGGCGGTTTCTCGGTGTTATCTCACGGACATCGGTGTTGAAGAGATAATTCTGGAGGATTATCTCCTTGATAAGCATTTTGGTATGAAACATATTTGCCTGATATACATTGATGTCCACAGCGTCGTATTTTTCGAGGATAGCCTCGTCGATATAATTCTGGATAGAAGTGATATCGTGGTCTATGAATAATTTCTCGCCGTCAAGATTCCTTGTGAAGCCTCTGACACGGTAATCCATGGTGATTATATCGGAATCGAAGCTTCCGATAAGGTAGTCAAGAGCGGTGAGAGGAGTTATCTTTCCGCAGGTAGCTACGTCGATATCCACACGGAAAGTAGCTATACTGGTATCGGGGTGATACTCGGGGTAAGTGTGTACAGTTACATGGCTCTTGTCAAGATGAGCGACAGTCTCGCTTCCGCCTGCCGGTATCATGGTATCATCGGCAATAAGGAAGGTAGCGGACGCTCCCTGAGGGTCATAGTCCTGACGTGAAACGCTGAGGACCTGAGCGCCTATCATTTCAGTAAGGTGGGTCATGATATCGGTGATTCTCTCCGAATTATAGACCTCATCGACATAGGCGATATACTCCTGCTGAGCCTTCGGAGTTTTGGCATAACAGACATCATAGATATTGAAACTCAGAGATTTTGTCAGGTTGTTGAAGCCGTAAAGCTTTAATTTGTTTTCCATACGCACACCTCAAAAGTGAATAATCGTATACTCCCCGAAACGGAAGTATCAATAATAAAAAATGCACACATCTGCTTTCGCCTATGTGTGCATGAAATATCATATGCATAAGCGCACGGTTAGAGGCAAAGATACCTTTTACTACTCTTATTGACCTTTCATAAGCTTGCTAAAACTCATAAATTATTCTCAAATCAATAAGGCAACAGAAGTTGCCAGCCGTAAATATCGGCAGTCGGCATTTGACCACGGCTGTCCGTATGGCCTTGACTGCGAGTCTGGATTGCGGAAAAGGAGAAGGGGCAAACAATGGAAAAGCGCATAAGGCCGCCATTCTCGCCAATTCTCATACACACCGCACCCGCAGTGGTCAAAAATCTTGCTCTGAAACCGAAGCTTCTTTTGCAATTTGTTATATTTTATCATATTTCACGGATTTTGTCAATACCAAACCCGTAATTCCCAAGGTATAAAGTTTAATTGGTCAGAAGAATTAATCTGTAGGGAACGCCGCCCTCGGCCTCCCGATTTAGCGTGATATTGTTTTTTACGGGAGTACGAGGCTGTCTCTCCTGCATCACTTGCAGTTCTTCTCAATGAACGTCATGAAAGTATCCGCCATCATCCCGGGTATCTTGCTGTAAGGATAATGCCCCGTATCGCTGAGATGATACTCCGCATTCGCTCTCTTTGCAAAGGATACCGAAAGTTCACGCCACGATATGGACTTCATCTGCCCGTTCATATCGCTGATGAAAAGACACATCGGACACTGCACCTTGCCGCTGTCATGGGCTTTTGTGGCATTTTCCGTCATAAGCACCGATTCATCGGATACTTCCTCGTTCAGCAGATTCTTGTAGTACAGTTCCTTGTACTGTGCCTTTTCCTCGGCAGTCAGGTATCCCCCCGACATAAGCCCCGATACATCAAGGGTCTGCTTGTAGAGAAGCTTCGACATCAGGCCTTTCTTCGCAACTTTAATAAGGAAGTCACGTCTCTTTCTGACCATTTCCTGCCGCTTCATCTCGGATAATTCCTTGGCAACGGCAAGGGCATGGTCGGGCATTCCCATATCGATACCGAGGATGCCTTTTACTTCCTCCGGGTACTGCGTAGCCCAGTATACCGCCTCGATACCGCCGTAGCCGTGCACAGCCAGCACGTAGGGAGGCTCGATTCCTGCGGCTTTCAGGCTGTATCTGTCCTCCATGACCAGATTCTCGATTGTCCTCTTGCTTATCATGTGGCCGCTGTAGCCGTAGCCGCTTTTCTCGATAACGACGACCCTGCACCGTTCAGCCATCTTCGTATAAAGCGGACGGTATTCCAGCACAGGGCTGGTGATACCCAGATCCGCCATAAACACAATGGTCCTGCTGCCGCTGCCTTCGGAGTAGACGTTCAGTGAAGCGTCACCCACTTTGACAATGTTTTCATAACTCATGTTTTCCACCTCATTACTGACAAAATGACTGCGAAGTCATTCCCCCGCAGTCAAATGTCGCTTATAATAATTGCTTGCAGGAACCCCTTTCTCTCTCTCCCTGATAATGCAACTATTCACTGTCTGTTTTTCTTTCTGCTTATCTTATTATCATACATCCGCTCATCTGCGATAGTTATGAATGTGCTGATTTTATCCATATTCGTCGGCACGTCGCAGTAGAATCCCACGCTTACGCCGACTTTATAGCCTTTACCCGAGGTAGCGTTATATCTCTCGCAGTAATCCTCGATGTACTTGAAGTAGTCGCTGATCAGTTCGTCGGAATAGTCTCCCACACCGATGACAGCGTACTCGTCGCCGCCTATCCTACAGCAGATCTCACTGTTCTTGCAGCAGGTATTCAGTGCGTTTGCGGCAACGATAATGGCGTTATCTCCCTCTATATGGCCGAAATTGTCGTTGATGCTCTTCAGCAGGTCAAGGTCGGCCATCATGATGAAGAAATTCTTCTTCTCTGTCTGTGCTTTTTTGAAAAGCGATTCCGAGAATCTGTTGAATCCCTTTCTGTTGTACACACCCGTAAGCGTGTCACGTATGGAACTCATGGAAATTCGCTGATTTATGCTCATCAGCTTGGTCCTTACACGGAGGAATTCAAGTGCTATGTTGATATTCCTGTTCCAGTGGGCGAATACCATGCTGATAGACAACCGGATGTCCCTGAATCTGAACAGTGAGTAGCCGAAGCATCTGTCCATGAAGTGTACAGGGAGTATAAAGTAAACAGCAGGACCGTCGGAGTATTCCTCCATAGCGGGCGGTATGATATCCGAGGAGATATACTCGTGGCTGACCAGTTCGGCAGTACCGTCCCTGATGACCATGCGCATCTCCATCGTTGGAGTATAGCCCACACGGATGTAGTCATCGTCATCGTTGTTTTCCACATCGTCCCAGTTCCTGCAAAGGCAGAGCATATAGGTTTCGATGCCGTTGAGGACGTAGGAGTATTCCTCTATCTTATGCAGAAGAGCTTCAAGGCTTTCCGCCTTCATAAGCCCCTCCATCATGCCGCTTTTACGGTAGAAGCGTTCATAGCGCTCCACATTTTTATTGTAGTACTCACGGTGCCTGACGAGGAAGCTGAGTCCCTCGCTGCATACGCAGCTTTGTGCAAGAATGAGCGAGCCCTTTGTGATATCCACAGGTTCGGTCTTCTCCCCCGTTATCATCTCGTGCAGCCTGCACACCGCCGAAGCTCCCAGATGGGTATTTTCGGGGAAAACAGTGGAGATGGAGGGGATGTTGTCGAATGCCTCTCTTGCGCCGTCGTAGCCTGTTATCTTCACCTGCTCGGGCACCTTGATGCCTACGCTGATAAGCTCGTTGCACAGGTTCATGGCCATTACGTCATTAGCGCAGACCACAGCGTCGGGGATGGGGCGTTTTCTGCCCGATATCTCCTTGGCAAGCCTCTGAGCGGCAGGCTTCCAGAAATCGCCGTAGACAATGTTGGAGTCCTTCACTTCAAGGCCGTGCTTTTCCATGGAGCGTTTGTAGCCTTCAAGTCTCGACATAGCGGGAGTATTGCCCTTGGGTCCCGTGAGACACATGATATCCCTGCATCCGTGTACTTCGATGAGATGGTCGGTCATGCGCTCGATAACGGGCTTATCCTCGGCGTAAATGCTCTCACAGAAGTCGTAGTCGTAATCAAGGCACAGCGTAGGAACTCCCACAGCGATTATCTGTTCCCTTATCTTGTCGAGAAGGGTCTGGCTGGCGAAATTTCCGCCGAGAAGGAGGATACCGTCGATTATCTCACTGTTAATGAGGGTGAAGATATTCTCCTCGCCGTTCTGGATAAGTCCTTCACCGTCAACGCTGAACGTCATGACGAAAGCATACACATCGTAGCCGAGAGCCTTGCTCTGCTCCGAAATGCCGACTAAAATACGGTTCATGTAGTCATTTGATATATCCGCAGCGATAACTGCGATCTTTTTTCTTTTCTGCAAAACTCTCACCCCGATCTGTGCTATATGAATTATATATATCTATATTATTTAATACTACGCCTATTTTACAATTATACTATTTTACATTATACAGTATTACTGCTCATATTTCAAGTCTTTTCGGTAAATTTTAATTAAAATGTAATATTATTTCAGCTCTGCAATGGTTACGCCGTCCTCGCCCTCGCCGAATAGTCCGAGTCTGAATGCCTTAACGGACGGATGAGATTTAAGCCGTCTGTGGACTGCCTGTCTCAGCAGGCCTGTGCCCTTGCCGTGGATAATGGTGATAGTGGAAATGTTTGACATTACCGCACGGTCGATGAATGCGTCAAGCTGATAGATACCGTCATCGCAGGCGCAGCCACGGATATCCAGTTCCATTTTGCCCCGTCTTTCAGCCTTTACGCCGACTTTGTTCATCTTGCGGTTTGGCTTCACGGACTTATTTCCAACGGTCACCTTGGGCGTTTCCTCCAGTCTGAGGCGTGAAACAGCCATTTTCGTCTTCATAACGCCCATCTGCACGAACACGAAATCGCTTCCGTCAGGGTCGCCCGAAACTATGCCCTTTCTGCCTAAGTCCACAACGTAAACAGTGTCGCCACGCTTCAGCTTTCTCGGCAGGACATAGTCCGCATTGGGGTCCTTGCTGTCCACAGGGTTGGCAGTGTCGTACATCTTGTTGAAGCTCTGTTTTGCCTTCGACTTAGCCCCCGAAACATTGGAGCTGAAGTCCTTTTTGTCCTTCTGTTTGCGGAGTTTTTCCAGCTCGTCGATGAGTTCGTTGGACTCGGCCTTGGTCTGCTCGATGATAGTCATTGCACGCAGTCTCGCCTTTTCCAGCTCGTCAGCCTTTGCAGCCTCTATCTCTTCCTTTTCCTTGCGGAGTTTTTCCTCATGCTCGGCTGCTTCACGGTGAAGTCTTGCGGCATCGTCCTTCATTTTCTCCAGCTCGATACGTGCGGCTTCAAGCTTGCCGATGACCTCCTCAAGACGGGAATTTGCCTCGCTTACGCCTGATTTGGCCTCCTCGATGATATCGGATGGCATACCCAGACTTTCCGAGATTGCAAAAGCGTTGGACTTGCCGGGAGAGCCGACAATGAGCCTGTATGTGGGACGGAGAGTCTCGATATCGAATTCACATGACGCATTTTCAACATTCTCGCTGTCGATGGCGAAAACTTTCAGCTCCTGATAGTGGGTAGTGACCATGACCTTAGCCCCCGACTTCATCAAACGGCGTATTATAGCCACAGCGAGAGCCGCACCCTCAACAGGGTCGGTACCCGAACCCAGCTCGTCAAGGAGGACAAGTGAGCTTGCGTCGGCGGTTTTAAGTATCTCGATGACCTTGTTGGTATGTGACGAGAAAGTGGAAAGATTCTGCTCGATGCTCTGGCTGTCACCAATATCGGCGAGAACATGGCGGAAAATAGAGATCCTGCTGCCGTCGGCAACGGGGATGAGAAGTCCGCACATTATCATGCAGCTGAGCAGTCCGGCAGTTTTCAGCGAAACAGTCTTACCGCCGGTATTCGGTCCCGTGATGATGAGAGCCTGATAGTCCTCACCCAGCGAAAGGTCGATGGGAACGGCTTTTTCCCTGTCGATAAGGGGATGACGTGCCTTTTTCAGGAACATCTTGCCGTCGTCGGTTATCTCGGGAAGCTTACATCTCAGCTTTGCGGCAAGGTTGGACTTGGCGAAGTAGAGGTTCAGCTCCGTGCATATCTTGTAATTTTCGCAGAGGATATCGGCATAGTCGCCGCATTCACGGCACAGCTCTCGGATGATGCGCTCTATCTCCTCCTGCTCCTTGCCTTCGAGAAGGCGGATATCGTTGTTTGCTTCCACGATTGCCATAGGCTCGATGAACAGTGTCTGACCTGTAGCGGAAGTGTCGTGGATAAGGCCGTTGACCTGGCCACGGTACTCCGATTTTACGGGGAGAACGAAGCGTCCGTCACGGATAGTCACGTTGCTCTCCTGGAGGTACTGCTGGGTGGTCTTGTTCTTTATCATCTTGTCGAGAGTTTCACGCAGCTGCATCCCTGCACGGTTTATCTTGCGGCGGATAGCGGCAAGTTCGGGGCTGGCGGCGTCGGCGATCTCATTTTCGGAGATAATGGAACGTTCCAGCTTTTCAAGCAGCCAGTCGTTGGGCTGGAGCCTTGTGAACAGGTAGCTGAGTTCGGTCTCCACGTTTTCGCAGTGGGCGTACCAGTCAGCGAGGCCCTTTATCTGGCGGAGCATAGCGGCGATGTCCATGAGGTCACGGAGTGACACAACAGCGCCTGATTTAGCTCTTGCAGCAACGGAGGAGATGTCCTTGAAGTTACTGAAGGGCGGAGTGCCGAACTGAACGGAGAGTTCGAGAGCCTGCGAAGTTTTGAGGCATTCATAGCGGACTCTTTCCAGATCGGGATCGGGGCGGACAGCGAGAGCCATACGTCTTGTTTCCTCGTTGGAGGTAAGATTGGCGAGCATATCCAGGATTTTGTCGAGTTCAAGAGTTTTGAGATATTTATTCATATTTATTCCTTTTCAACACAAAAAGAACCCATAAGCATTGAATTTTGGAAGGGTTCTGATTTCAAACTATAAAATAATTATCCGCCGAAGGCGGCAATACCAGAGTCAAGGGTGACTCCCTAAAAAGTAGTGTGACCAGCGAAACTATATCACACGGCTGTTGGACAAGCACTTTCCTCGGCTTGACCGACGCTTTTACTGAACCGTCCGTAAAGCATAGCTGCGCTCGCTTTACTGCTTTGTCAGGGGGACGCTGTCCCCCTCGCTCACCCCCTGCCAAAGGGAAGTACATTCCCTTTGGAATCCCGATGCGCCTGCGGCGTTGCTTTATTTTTTCTTTTTTATTTCACCGACCTGTAAAACTCCAGCGTCGGGAAACTCTTCTCCAGATGCGCCTGCGTATACTCCTCCGCTAACTGCGAAAGCGCACTCATCGTCCCTTCCGTTACCCGAAAATTGAACAACCTCCCGAAATCAGCAAGCACTATATGTCTCACCGCTCTCAGCACAGGCAGCCGCACCCTCATATAATTTCCGCCATGCCCTTCCCCGAAACAATCCGAACAGTAAAATCCCCCGTCCGTTATGGAGAAGTATATCTCCTCAGGCTCAAATGTTCCGCATTCCCTGCAAGCCACTATGTCAGGCATGAAGCCTATCTCCGACATCAGCCGCAGCTCGAACACCGCCTTCAGAAATTCCTCGCTCCTCTCGTTCTTTTCAAGGTAGTGCAGGCAGTTCAGCGTCAGGCGCAGTATATCGTTGTTCTGAGCCTCGGGTATCACACAGAACCGCAATACCTCCGAAAAATAGGAGGCCAGTGATATCTTCGTCAGCGAATCCCTAAGCCCGTAAAAAATATGTAAAGGCTCTGCACTGTTGAGATACAGCATATTTCTCCGCTGATCGAGGCAGAACCTTGAATAGGCGAAAAGCTGGGATGAACTTCCGCTTTTGCCGTTGATCTTCCTTGCTCCCTTTACGGAAGCTTCCAGCACTCCCCTGTCTCTTGTCAGGATGTCGATGAACTTATCCGCTTCACCGACCGAGCGCTCTCTCAGGACTATTCCTTCTATTGTTATCATGAGTATCCTCAGTGTATGCGGCATAGGACAGATAGTCCTCTATACTGCCTGTTTCCGTGAATCTCTCCCACAGCAATTCTTCCATAATTACCTCCTGATGCAAAGGGGCGCACTATGGCGTCCCTGTTACATTTCAATGAAGTTTTCTTCGTCAAATAAATATCGATAATTATTTCATCGGTCTTCGCCGATTTCAATATTATTATCTGTAATTATGTAAGAATTATTTGTGGTATTATTTATCAGAAAGTCCGAAGCTTCTGATAAGTCCTTCCCTGTTGCGCCAGTCCTCTTTTACCTTGACCCAGCACTTCAGGTTCACCTTTATCTGGAAGAAATCCTCCAGCTCCATACGTGCGGCAGTTGATGCCTTTTTCAGCATAGCTCCGCCCTTTCCGATGACGATGCCCTTATGGGATTCCCTCTCGCAGTAGATAACGGCGGAAATGTCCAGTATGTCCTTGTCTTCACGCTCCGACATCTCTTCAACTCCCACAGCGATACCGTGGGGCACTTCGTCATTGAGCAGCATGAGCAGCTTCTCACGTATCATCTCCGCAGCCAGTACCTTTTCGGGCTGGTCTGTTATCATGTCATCGGGGAAGTAGTGCACCGACTCCTCTGAGAGGTTGATTATCTCCTGTATAACGATGTCGATACCGCTGTTTTCGGTGACGCTTACAGGGATAACAGCCTGGAAGTTTATCTTAGATGTAAGGTCTGCGATAACGGGAGCAAGCTCGTCCTTGTTCTTCAGCAGGTCTATCTTGTTCAGCACCAGTATTACCGGCATTTTCGAGCTGTTCATAGACTTGAGCAGATCCAACTCCTGCTGATTTATCTTCTTGGTGCAGTCCATAACGAATACCACAGCGTCGATATCGCTGACGGATTCCCTGACGGTATTGAGCATATGCTCGCTGAGTTTGTTCACAGGCTTATGAAGTCCCGGAGTATCGAAGAAAACCAGCTGTACATCGTCGATATTGCGGATGCCCGTGATACGTGTTCTTGTAGTCTGGGGCTTGCTGCTGACGGAAGCTATCTTCTCGCCCACGATGGCATTGAGAAGCGAGGACTTTCCTGCGTTGGTGCGTCCTGCGATAGTTACAAAGGCTGTTCTGGACATCAGTTGTTGTCTCCGTTCACTACGAAAGTAGCGTCTCTGGAAATTCCCAGTTTTTCGAGGACAGACTCTTCCTTCTCACGCATTATGCGCTGGTCGAGCTGACTTGTCTCGTGATCGTAGCCGAGGAGGTGGAGCATTGAATGAACAGTGAGGAATCCCACTTCTCTCTCCAGTGAGTGGCCGTAATTCTGAGCCTGCTTAACGGCAGTTTCAAGGGAAATGACCACATCGCCCAGCTGTACAGCGCCTGTTTCGGGGTTGATCTCAACAGTGCCGTCATCACCTGTCAGCGGGAATGAAAGAACATCTGTAACGCTGTCCTTGTTCCTGTATATCTTATTGAGATTCTTTATCTCGTTGTTGCTTACGAATGAAACGCTTACCTCAGCGTCCTTGCCGAAATTCTCGGTAGTGAGTACAGCCTGACAGCATCTTCTGATAAGCAGTCTGATACCTACGGGCACCTTCACCTCTGTCTGATTATTCTTAACGTAAACTTTTAATTTAGCCATGATTTCTCGTTCTCCCTTCGTTATATTTCTCGTACGCCTTGATTATGTCCTGAACAAGTCTGTGGCGCACGACATCTTTTTCGGTAAATCTGTGTATCTCGATATCATCAATGCCTTTCAGCACCTTAACGGCTTCGACGAGGCCCGACTTTCTCGAATCGGGCAGGTCGATCTGTGTGATATCGCCTGTGATGACCATTCTGCTGTCATTTCCCAGTCTGGTCAGGAACATTTTTATCTGTTCCGAAGTAGTATTCTGAGCCTCATCGAGGATGATGAAAGCTTCGTCGAGGGTACGTCCACGCATATAGGCGAGCGGAGCCACCTCGATAATGCCTTTCTCCATGTAGCGGGCAAAGCTCTCCGCACCGAACATATCGAAGAGAGCGTCGTACAGCGGACGGAGGTAGGGGTCTACCTTATCCTGTAAGTCACCCGGGAGAAAGCCCAGTTTTTCGCCTGCTTCAACGGCAGGACGGGTAAGAATGATCTTCTTGATCTTATGTTCTCTGAACGCCTTTACAGCCATAGCGACAGCGAGGTAGGTCTTGCCCGTACCCGCAGGTCCTATGCCGAGGACGATGGTATTGTTCTTTATAGCATCGGTGTAGCGTTTCTGTCCCACTGTTCTGGGACGGAGTATCTTTCCCGAAGCCGTTACGCATATACCGTCGCCGCCCAGCTCTTCAAGCTCCTCTTCAACGCCGTCAGCCACCATTGATGTGACGTACCTGACGGTCTGCTCGCTGACAGACTGTCCGCTGCCGCTGAGTCTGAGAATGGCTCTGAGAGCTTTTTCGGCGCCGATGACGTTTTCCTCGTCACCGATGAGTTTTATGCCTCCGTTCCTGCTTACCGCAGTAACGTTGTAATCCTTCTGGATGTGGCTTATGTTGCCGTCAAGCTGACCGAAGAGCGAAGCGAGCTGATCGGGGCTTTCGACGTCTACAAATTTTTCCGCCATTAATTATTTTCTCCAATCTTGTCTGCGGGGAATCTGCCTGCCGAAGCAAGAGCGGCATTTGAGTACCTCTTGTCCGCAGATACATCTTTGAGCACCCTGACGTTATCAGGGAAATCGATCAGCTGATCGGGGCTTTTCATTTCAAGTTCCATGATAGCCAGCGAATCCGAGAACGGATAGGTATCCAGTTCAAAGAGCTGATCGTGATAGTTGAAAGCGTAGCGGACCTTCTCAACAGGTCTGACCTCCGTCTTAGCCTCTTTGAGGAGGCGGCGGTAGTCATCCTGAGTGATGCTGCGCTCGTTTTCCTCACGGGTAACAGGTGTGAGGAAGACTTTTTCTGTATAGGTATAGGATATTTCACCGTTTTCGTCCAGCCGGCGGACTCTGCGCTGAGAATTTCTTTCACCGTCGGTAAGGTAGGTCTGAGTAATGCCTATTCTCTTGCGGACGTCAAGCTTTTCAACGTCGGGGAATTCGACGAGGAATTTACGTTCGATCTCGTAAACTTTTCCCATATTCACACTCCAATACTGAAACATTTTCTAATACTACATTATAATACATTTTTTGATTAATGTCAACAAAAAATTCAGATTATTCTGTGTAAAATGCTTAGTTTTATTTGAAACCGATATATAAAAAGAATATAATCACTCCCCGGGATCCATGTCCGCAAGCATAATGGAATATGGCGAAAAAGGGCTTCCCTCAGGAGAAATATCCTCGCTGTGCATAGACACATCTCCCCTGAAATCGCAGGGAGGGATGCACAGTGTAAAACCATTTTCATTTAATATAAGTTCAGCCCCGATGCGTTCAGCCAGAAGCGTACACATCTCGTCGGGACATCTGTTCATCACCTCGGGAGGCTGTACCCTTCCGCTTTCGGGAAAGTCATGCCTGTCCTGCGCCTCCATGTCAAAATAAAGGCTTTCGTCCTTCCGGTAGCTGCGGATCACGAATGTATTTCTCCTGTCCTCTGAATTAAGGAGTATCTTCCTCATCTGTCCGAGGAAAATATACCTCAGCGACTGTAGACAGCTGACAAAGGGCTCGCCGTCCGTTTCCGTGAACACGACCTTTGCTCTGCCTCCCGATGCGATATCGCACTGACTTGTCAGTTCCTCGCAGAATGATGGCATATCAATGATCTCCCTGTCGTTGACGGGTATCTCGTTCGCCGCAAAAGCCGAGACCTCCATAGAGCGCATGAGACTGCGTGACATGAACATCATATAGTCCCTTACCCTTGTGTCGGACTTCTTCCGTCTGCGCCCGTCATCCAGCATCTCCGCCGCAGCAGCCATAGCTCTTGCCATAGCGTCGTTATATCTGATATACTCCTTTGCAAAGGGCATATCAAAGAAATTTTTTATATCGTTGAATTTATCCAGTCATATCACCTTCCTGTCTGCATTACATTTATTATTATACTACTTTTTCATGAAAAAATAAATACTTAAAGCCAAGTTTTTCTTCGTCAGATTCAACAAAATTTTCTTGTATGTTTAGTGCACATGATTCAAAGTGTACATTTCCTGAATTTTCTGTTATTTTTTTATCGAACCACTTGCAAATTTTGCAGCTTTGCAGTATAATAGAAATATAAAATTTTTAGGAGGTAATTTTCCAATGTCAGTTAAAGTTGCAATTAATGGTTTCGGCCGTATCGGTCGTCTCGCTTTCAGACAGATGTTCGGTGCTGAGGGTTATGAGGTAGTTGCTATCAACGACCTTACAAAGCCTTCAATGCTCGCTCATCTTCTCAAGTATGATACAGCACAGGGCGGTTACGCAGGTAAGATCGGTGAGAACCTTCACACAGTTGAGGCTGATGATGAAAAGGGTACAATCACTGTAGACGGCAAGACACTCCAGATCTACGCTAAGGCAGACGCTAACGAGCTTCCTTGGGGCGAGATCGGTGTAGACGTTGTTCTCGAGTGCACAGGTTTCTACTGCTCAAAGGACAAGTCTCAGGCTCACATCAACGCTGGTGCTAAGAAGGTTGTTATCTCTGCTCCTGCAGGCAACGATCTTCCTACAATCGTTTACAGCGTTAACGAGAAGACTCTCACAAAGGATGACAAGATCATCTCTGCTGCTTCATGCACAACAAACTGTCTCGCTCCTATGGCTAAGGCTCTCAACGACTATGCTCCTATCCAGAGCGGTATCATGAGCACTATCCACGCTTACACAGGCGATCAGATGATCCTCGACGGTCCTCACAGAAAGGGCGACCTGAGAAGAGCAAGAGCAGGCGCTGCTAACATCGTTCCTAACTCAACAGGTGCTGCTAAGGCTATCGGCCTCGTTATCCCTGAGCTCAACGGCAAGCTCATCGGCTCTGCTCAGAGAGTTCCTGTTCCAACAGGTTCAACAACTATCCTTACAGCTGTTGTTAAGGGCACAAACGTAACTAAGGAAGGCATCAACGCTGCTATGAAGGCTGCTGCTTCTGAGTCATTCGGTTACAACGAGGATCAGATCGTTTCTTCTGACGTTATCGGTATGAGATTCGGTTCACTCTTCGATGCTACACAGACAATGGTTGCTGAGATCGGTGACGGCCTCTACGAAGTTCAGGTTGTTTCATGGTACGACAACGAGAATTCTTACACATCACAGATGGTAAGAACTATCAAGTACTTTGCAGAACTTGGCTAATTAATTTTTGTTCATACAGTTTAAAAGGACGTTCTTCGGAGCGTCCTTTTGCCGTTGAGCGAACGGTAGCGCATTCCACGATTCGCTCGTAAACTCGCTTACTCTGTACATCAAGCTTACTCTGCTTTCGCTCGACGGCACTTTAATTCATGATTATTGTTTTTGTAGGGGCGCATTCCGTGCGCCCTTTTTTATACATATTCGTTAGGATTACAACGGTGAGCGGAACTCGCCCCTACAGCTGCTGAGCGAACGGCACTTTATAATGCGTAATTCGTAATTATTGTGTCCCTGTCGGGACGGATTTAAAATGATTTGTAGGGGCCGCCTTTGGCGGTCCTTTGCTATATCACGGCAAATATAAAGGCACAGCAAAAAGGGCGCTCGGAAAGCGCCCCTACAGCCGTTGAGCGAACGGCGGCGCATTCCACGATTCGCTCGCAAGCTCACTTACTCTGTACGTTAAGCATACTCTGCTTTCGCTCGACGGCACTTTGTAATGTGTAATCGTTGCCCTTGACAGAATAACAGCGATATGATACAATTAATTGGAATGGAAAGGACTGATATTATGAACATTATCCTCGCTTCTGCATCTCCGAGACGCAGGGAGCTTATGAAATATATAACCGACGATTTTACCGCTGTTTCGCTGGACTGCGATGAGACTCTCCCCGAGGGCATCGCTCCCATGGAGGCCTCAGAGTATCTGGCAAAGCTGAAAGCCAGAGCCGCCGCTGAGAAATATCCCGACAGCGTTATTATCGGATGCGACACAACCGTGATCCTCGGTCAGCGTATTCTCGGCAAGCCCAAGGACAAGGAGCAGTGTATCGACGATATATCGGCACTTGCAGGCTTCACTCATCAGGTTGTGACGGGGTGCGCTATTGTCTGCGGAGAGAGATGCGTTTCATTTTCCGAGGTGACGGATGTGACATTCCGTGACCTGACAATGGCGGAAATTACCGCATATGCCGACACCGATGAGCCTTACGACAAGGCAGGCGGCTACGGCATACAGGGCAAAGGCTCGGAGCTGATAGAATCTATAAACGGCGATTTCTTCAACGTTGTGGGACTTCCCGTGGGACGGCTTTTCAATGAGCTGAAGAAGTTTCTGAGCAAAAAATATAATAAAAAAATCGGCGAAGCCGACAATACCAGAGTCAAGGGTGACTCCCTACAGTGTAGGGAGATGTCACGAAGTGACAGAGGGTACGGGCGACCGTTGGGAGATGTAGATCTCCCTTGTGGGGGTGAACGAGGGGGCAAAGCCCCCTGACAAAGCAGTAAATCCAGCGAAGCGAAGATTTACGGACGGCTCAGTAAAAGCGTCGGTCAAGCCGAGGCAAGTGCTTGATTACCGGCCGAACAGCATTGCTTCGCTTGCTGTTCTACTTCTCAGGAAGGGCGCCGCCCTTCCTCGCACACCTTCCCGCCAGAGAGGTCTACACCCCTCTGGACTCCGTAATGCGCCTTCGGCGTTTCTGATAATTATTATTTTTATATAAAGGAGAATCACTATGAACTCAACCGCTTTCCACAATGCCGACATCCTTCTGCCGAAAAAAGGCACTGACATGAACAAATGGTCAGTTATCGCCTGCGACCAGTACACCAGCGAGCCTCAGTACTGGGACGAGGTCAACAACATTGTCGGTGACGCACCATCAACTCTCAACCTCATCCTCCCCGAACTCTACCTCGAACAGGACGGCGTTGCTGAGCGCATCGACAACATCCACTCCGCTATGGACAAGTACGTTTCCGACGGAATTTTCGAGGAATACAAGAACGCTATGGTCTACGTTGAGCGTATCCAGAGCAACGGCATTCTCCGTCAGGGAATCGTCGGCGCTATCGATCTGGAGAAGTACGATTTCGCCAAGGGAAGCACTTCCGAAGTTCGTGCCACCGAGGCTACAGTTATCGAGCGAATCCCTCCCCGTATCAAGGTAAGACAGGGCGCTCCTCTTGAACTCCCCCACATCATGATACTCATTGACGATCCCGACAACACCGTTATCGAGCCCCTTGCAAAGGCAGTTTCCGACGACAGCAAGCTTTACGATTTCGGACTTATGCAGAATGGCGGCTCCATCAAGGGCTGGCTTCTTGACGAGGGCACACAGGAAAAGATCGACTCAGCACTTTCCGCTCTCGGTCAGCAGGACACATTCAACAAGAAGTACGGTCTCAGCGACACTCCCGTTCTCCTCTACGCTATGGGCGACGGAAACCACTCTCTCGCAACAGCAAAGGAGTTCTACGAGCAGCTGAAAAAGGCTGATCCCGATAAGGACTTCTCCAACCATCCTGCACGTTATGCACTTGCCGAGATAGTAAACCTCCACAGCGACGCACTGAAATTCGAGGCTATCCACCGCCTTGTATGCGATGTTGACAACGACAGGCTTATAGCTGAACTCACCGAAGCACTGGGACTTTCCGAGACAGCTGAGTCCGACCAGTACGTTATCTGCGTATGCGGCGGCGTTGAGAAGAAGCTGTATATAAATAAGAAGAGCAGCAACCTTTCAGTTGGATCGCTCCAGAATTTCCTTGACGGATATCTGAAGGAAAACGGCGGAAAGATCGACTACATTCACGGTGCAGACACAGTAAAGGCACTGGCAGAGAAGCACAGCGGAATCGCATTTATACTGCCTGATATGGACAAATCACAGCTGTTCCCGACAGTTATCAAGGACGGCGCACTGCCGAGAAAGACATTCTCGATGGGACACGCAGAGGACAAGAGATTCTACATTGAAGCAAGAAAAATAAAATAAGAAAAGATAAAATAAAAAAATCGGCGAAGCCGACAATACCAGAGTCCAGAGAGGTGTAGACCTCTCTGGCAGAGGGTGTACGAGGGGGACAGCGTCCCCCTGACAAAGCAGTAAATCCAGCGAAGCGAAGATTTACGGACGGCTCAGTAAAAGTGTCGGTCAAGCCGAGGCAAGTGCTTGTCCGACAGCCGAACAGCATTGCTTCGCTTGCTGTTCTACTTCTCAGGAAGGGCGCTGCCCTTCCTCGCACACCTTCCTGCCAAAGGGAAGTACATTCCCTTTGGAATCCCGATGCGCCTTCGGCGATGCTATTTTTTTCTTTAAGGAGTTACTATGCTTGATCAGTTTTCCCGTACCGAGCTTATCTTCGGCCGCTCTGCCATGGATACCCTCGCTTCTTCCCGTGTCGCTGTCTTCGGTGTAGGCGGTGTGGGCGGCTTCACTGTCGAAGCCCTCGCCCGTTCTGGTATCGGCACTCTCGACCTCATCGACGATGACAAGGTCTGCCTCACAAACCTCAACCGCCAGATAATCGCTCTCCACAGCACTATCGGCCAGTACAAGGTGGACGTTGCCGCTGCCCGTATCCACGACATAAATCCCGGCTGCAAGGTAAATGCCTACAAGACTTTCTTCATGCCCGAAACTGCCGATCAGTTCGACTTCTCGCAGTACGACTACGTAGTTGACGCTATCGACACTGTCACAGGCAAGCTTGAAATTATCGAACGTGCAAAAGCGGCAGGCGTTCCCGTTATCAGCTCCATGGGCGCAGGAAATAAAATCGACCCCACAGCTTTTGAGGTGACGGACATCTACAAAACGTCGGTGTGTCCCCTTGCCAAGGTCATGCGCTACCATCTGAAACGCCGTGGCATAAAGAAGCTGAAAGTGGTCTACTCAAAGGAACAGCCCATCGCTCCGTCGCAGTCGGCCATTGAGGACTGCGTGAACGAAAGCGAGAAATCAGCGTCACGCCGCTCCACTCCCGGCTCGAATGCCTTTGTTCCCTCGGTGGTGGGACTGATAATCGCAGGCGAAGTCATCAAAGACATTATTGCCGCTGAGCAAGCGGCGGCGCATTCCACGATTCGCTCGTAAACTCGCTTACTCTGTACGTTTAGCATAATCTGCTTTCGCTCGCTGGCACTTTATAATGCGTAATTATTTGAGAAACGATCATCTTGTAGGGCGGATATTATCTGCCAGAAAATCGACAAATATGAAAAATGTAGGGGCGCACAGTGTGCGCCCTCAGCTTGTTTAAAACCTGTTTCGGGACGCCGAGGGCGGCGTCACCTACAAAATCTCATTCACGAAGCATAGCCGTATTGTAGGGGCGGACGCCCTCGTCCGCCCGATAATTCCACTTTATAATGCGTAATTCGTAATGCGTAATGCGTAATTAATGGTGGCCGAACATTTTGTAAGGTCGGATATTATCCACCCGAAAACCGACAAATGAGAAAAATGTAGGGGCGCTTTCCGAGCGCCCTTTTTGCTGTGCCTTTATATTTGCCATGATATAGCAAAAGGACCGCCAAAGGCGGCCCCTACAAATCATTTTAAATTCGTCCCGACAGGGACACAATAATTCCGAATTCCGCATTCCGAATTATCAAAATTCGTCCCGACAGGGACACCGCAATTACGCATTACGCATTACGAATTACGAATTATTAAACGCCGTCTGGTGCGTCCCCACACGCATTATCAATAGTTTTCTTTTCTCACCTCGAAGTAGCTCTGAGAGTGGAAGCAGACAGGGCATACCTCGGGGGCTTCTGTGCCGACAACGATATGGCCGCAGTTACGGCATTCCCAGATAGTCACGCCGCTCTTTCTGAACACTTCCATAGCCTCTACGTTCTTCAGCAGGGCACGGTAGCGCTCCTCGTGGTGCTTCTCGATAGCGCCAACTCCACGGAACTGTGCGGCAAGCTCGGGGAATCCTTCCTCCTCGGCTTCCTTTGCCATGCGCTCATACATATCGGTCCACTCATGATTCTCGCCCTCGGCGGCATGGAGAAGATTCTCCTCGGTCGTGCCGATACCGCCCAGCGCCTTGAACCAGAGTTTAGCGTGTTCCTTTTCGTTTTCGGCTGTTTTCAGGAATATCTCGGCTATCTGCTCATAGCCGTTCTTTTTGGCTACAGATGCGAAATATGTGTATTTATTACGTGCCTGCGATTCGCCTGCAAAGGCTTCAAGCAGGTTCTTTTCCGTCTTTGTGCCTGCGTATTTGTTTGCAGTCGGTGCAGCTTCGGGAGCGGAACTTATCTTCTCAAACTCGGAAGCAGGAACGCCGCAAAGAGGACATTCAAAGTCCTCGGGGAGTTCGTCGCCAATGTACTCATAGCCGCAGACTGTGCATCTCCAGATGGTCTGACCGCCCTCGGTCTTTCCCACAGCAACCATGTCGTCCTCTTTTTTGCCGCCTGTGACCTTCTCGAAGTCGGATGCAGGGTGCTTGCACAGCGGACAGATAAAGTCCTCGGGTATCTCCTCGCCCACGTATTCGTAGCCGCAGACCGTGCACCTCCAGATAGTCTGACCGTCGTCGGTCGTTCCAACAGCTTCGGGCTTTGGCTTGATATTGCTCTGGTAATACTCATAAGTAGCGGAAGGCACATCGCTGAGAACGCCCATATCCGTAACATCGGCAATGAACATGGTATGTGTGCCGAGGTCCGTGGATTGAATAACTTTCCCACTGATATAGCCGTTTGTGCCCTTTGTGATGCAGAGAGTGTCATTCTCAAGGCGCTTGCAGTCGGTGAAATCCGCAAACTTGTCTACATCCCTACCGGATCGAAACCCAAAGTTCTTGAAAAGCTCGAAAGTAGCGTCATTGCTGATGACAGAGGCGGTAAACTTACCGGTTTTCGCTATCATATCATGAGTGAGGTTGCTTTTGTTGACTGTGATACTAACACGGTTAGGGTCAGATGTTACCTGCATAAGGGTGTTTGTGATGCATCCGTTGTCTCTTTCTTCGTCCTTAGCTGTTAAAACAAAGAGTCCGTAGCTTATTTTGTACATTGCTTTCTTGTCCATTTCGGGGACCTCCTTTTCGATTTCATAATGGCAGCATACCACATATTAAGATAGTAACAGGATTTTTATTATTTGTCAATAGAATTTTTTTGAATTTTTCGATAATTTAGTAAAAAAGGCAGAACTTTGTTGACATATCGCCGTTTATGCGCTATAATATAGGTATTGTAAATATTATATGAAGGGATGAATAATCCGTGTCAGAGATAAAATATATTTTTGCCGCAGCTGCTGTGTCAGCTCTCATGCTTATCGCAGGCTGTTCAGCAAAATCAAATACTTCAACAACTGAGCCGATACCCACAGAGGCTGTTACAGAAGTGACTGAAACTGCCGAGATGACCACTGAGCCCCTTGTTTCACTGAGCAAGGAAACTACTCAGGCCACCAGCACCGCTACCACAGTCGATGTTGAGACTACACAGACAACAGTCACAGCAACAGGCTACGTGGCAGCTACCGATTACCGTACATTTGAGGGTACAGGTCTGGACGGCGAGGCAGGCTCAGCTCACAACGCAAAGCCCGTTTCAAACGAAGACCTCTACATAAGCGTGGCTGAGGTCGGCGTAATGCCCGGCTACACCCTTGACTGGACAGGCATGAGCCCCTGGTCAAGCATCTATATCACCGACGCTTACGGCAATTCCTACGTTTACGACAGAGACAACGGCAACGGAACTGCTGTCAACTCCGCAACGGGACAGGAGTACAAATTCGACGTTATCACCAGCGGCGGACTTATCGACGGCTTCTGCTTCTACAATTTCCCCCAGTCGGACTACTACACTATCACTGTCAACGGCAGTGCACAGGTAACAGGTTCTGACTATCCTCTCACATGGAGCGGATTCACCATCTACGCCTGATATTAATGCGTAAGCCGCTGAGCGAGCGGCGGCGCAGTCACGAGTCGGCTCTGAAGAGCCTAACTTCGTACGTTTAGCTTAATCTGCTTTCGCTCGCTGGCACTTTATAATGCGTAATGCGTAATTAATGGTGACCGAACATTTTGTAATCTGCCAGAAAATCGACAAATATGAAAAATGTAGGGGCGCTTTCCGAGCGCCCTTTTTGCTGTGCCTTTATATTTGCCGTGATATAGCAAAAGGACCGCCAAAGGCTGCCCCTACAAATCATTTTAAATTCGTCCCGACAGGGACACAACAATTACGCATTACGCATTACGCATTAAAAACAGCGCATTATAAAGTGCCAGCGAGCGAAAGCAGAATAACCGCAACGTACAGAGTAAGCGAGCGTAGCAAGCGAATCGTGGATCGCCAGCGGGGGCGTCCCCGTGCGAAAGCAGATTAAGCTAAACGTACAGAGTAAGCGAGCGTAGCAAGCGAATCGTGGATTGCGCTCCGTCCGCTCGACGGCGAGCGAATCGTGGATCGCCAGCGGGGGCGTCCCCGCCGGCGAATGAGACAATTTGTCAGTTCAAACCTACAAAACATCATTGACTTGTACGCAGGTTGTATTGTATAATTTAATCATAGTAAAACCCTCTCAGGGGATATAAAACAGAATCAATACCAATTATAAATAGGAGGAACACAGATGATCACCAATTTTATGAAAAAAGCTGCGGCTATGGCTATGTCAGGCGCTATGCTAATTTCAGCCGCCCTCTCGGCTCCATATGCTCAGTTTGACGCTTTTGCCGCAAATAAATCAAGAGCTTCCGTTCATGACCCCTCAGTCATCAAGGCTCCCGACGGCACCTACTACGTTTTCGGCTCGCATATCGATGCCGCTAAAAGTAACGATCTCCAGAACTGGAAAACTTTCACTAACGGATATGCACGTACAAATAATGTGGAATTCGGCAACCTTTCCGAGAACCTGAAAAAAGCCTTCGCATGGGCTGGTGAAGACTTAGGCGACTGCGTGGGCGGCTTTGCGGTATGGGCTCCCGATGTTTACTGGAATCCCGACTACGTCAACTCCGACGGCTCAAAGGGCGCTTATCTCATGTACTTCTGCACCTCATCAACGTGGAATACATCTGTTATCGCCTACGCCGCTTCCAAAAAGATAGAGGGACCTTATACCTTTGTGGATACCCTCATCTATTCGGGATTTACCTCCAACGACACCTACGCTAAAAGCTCCACCAAGAACGTTAACCGCAAGTACACCTCCACCAATATCGACGAGCTGATAAACTCCAAGGAGGTCACCTACAACAACGCATGGTTTGAAGGCAATGGCGGCTACAATTACAGGGAATTCCCCAACGCTATCGACCCCACCATCTACACCGACACAAACGGAAAGATGTACATGGTATACGGCTCATGGTCAGGCGGACTTTACACCCTTGAGATCGACAAGAAAACAGGTAAATGCATCCACCCAAAGAGCGGCAAGACTTCCGACGGACGCACTGTTGACAGCTACTTCGGCACCAAGCTGACAGGCGGCTACCACAAATCAGGCGAGGGCCCGTTCATCGAGTACAATGCCGACACCGGCTACTACTATCTGTGGGAGACTTACGGCGGACTTTTCTCCGACGGCGGCTACAATATGCGTGTTTACCGCTCCAAGAGCCCTACAGGTCCTTTCACCGATCCGGCAGGCAGATCGGGAATCATGAACGCTAACTCCAACCTTGACCAGGCAGGACTGAAGGTCATGGGCAATTACAAGTTCTCCACACTGGACAAGGCGTACATGGCCTGCGGACACAACTCTGTTCTCCGTGACGATGACGGTCAGTGGTACCTCCTCTATCATGCACGTTTCGACGACGGCACCGAGTACCATGAGGTGAGAGTCCACAAGATGTACTTCAACGAGGAAGGCTGGCCTGTTGTTGCGCCTTTTGAGAACAGCGGCGATGTTATGAGCGAAAGCGGCTACGAGGTTTCGGACATCGTGGGCGACTATGAATACATCAATCACGGCAACTCCACCGACGGCAAGATCATCGGCTACAAAAAGATAAAGCTCAACGCTGACGGCACTATCTCAGGCGATGTCAGCGGAACATGGACACAGGATGCGGCAAGCTCTGCGGCTGTCATCACCATCGGCGGTCAGAAGTACAGCGGCTATTTCATGGCTGCTCAGAACGAAAAGGGCACCAAGGTAATGTCATTCACAGCTGTGGGAAGCAACAACCAGACCATCTGGGGCGCTCAGAATAAGGCATTCACCGGCAAGGACCGTGACGGCGGTGCTGCGGATTACACCAATTCAAACGACGTTCTCACTTTCGCTCCCGAAACTATCGGAGATATCAGCTCAGACCTGAAAATCAGCGGAACCGACCTTCTCAGCGGTGTCCCCTACTTCATCACCAACGTGAACAGCGGCCTGTCTCTTGACCTCCCCGAAGGCAAACTGGACAACGGCACAAACATCCAGCAGTGGGACTTCAACAAGCTGTGGGCTCAGCAGTGGCGCATCATCTCCGTGGACAAGGAATGGTGCAGGATCGTTTCACTTGGCGACGAGAACAAGTGCATCGCCGTGGCTAAGGATACTGCCGACGACGGTACAAATGTAGAACTCCAGACCTACACCGGCGCTGACAATCAGCTGTTCAAGTTCGTGAAGAGCGGTTCGTCCTACGGCATAGTTTCCAAGTGCTCAGGCGGCAAGGGCGCTCTGGATGTATTCGAGTGGTCCAAGGAAAACGGCGGCAACGTCAACCAGTTCGCATACAACGAGTACGCCTGCCAGCTGTGGAATATCGCTCCCGTTTACCCAAAGGTCAACGCCGGCACCTACACTCTCAGGAACGTCAACAGCGGCCTTTACGTGGGTATGAATGCAAGCGGAAGCCTTATCCAGTTCGCTGAGGCTGTTGCCTGGGATATCGACGAAAATTCACGCTTCACTCTCCCCATCGACGACGCTATACCTGTTCAGCCCACTTACATTGCTGTTGATAACGGCTCCAACGGCGAGGACGTTGCCTACAAGGGCGTAAACAACGCAGATTCGGCAAATATGAAGCTCATCTGCAACAAGGACGGCTCATACTCCGTTATGACAGGCGCATCCGAATACAAGTCATGCTGGGACGTTTTCGAGAAAAGTACGGAAGCCGGCGCAAATATCGGTCAGTGGGAGTTCAACGGCGGCGACTGGCAGAAGTTCGTCATTGAGCCTGCGGTAAGGACTGAGATACCCGAGGAGATTATTACGGCCACCACAACGACTACCACCACAACAACAACGACCGAGGCAACTACAACTCCCGAGCCGACCACAACTACCGAAACAGCAACCACCACCGCACAGCCCGAAGAACAGGGACTTGCAGGCGATACCAACTGTGACGGAAAGGTCGATATCTCCGACGCTGTGCTTATCATGCAGTCACTTTCAAACCCTGCCAAGTACGGCACATCGGGAAGCGACAGCACTCACATCACCGAAAAGGGCAAGGCTAACGGCGACGTTACTGGCGGCGGCGACGGTCTGACAAATATGGACGCTCTGGAGATCCAGAAGTTCATGCTGGGACTTGTTGACAAGCTTTCCCTCGGAAACTGATTTAATGCGTAAGCCGCTGAGCGAGCGGCGGCGCAGTCACGAGTCGGCTCTAAAGAGCCTAACTCTGTACGTTTAGTATACTCTGCTTTCGCTCGCTGGCACTTTGTAATGCGCTGTTTGTAATGCGTAATTCGTAATGCGTAATGCGTAATTAATGGTGGCCGAACAATTTGTAAGGGCGGATATTATCCGCCCGAAAACCGACAAATGAGAAAATGTAGGGGCGCACAGTGTGCGCCCTCAGCTTGTTTAAAACCTGTTTCGGGACGCCGAGGGCGGCGTCCCCTACAAAATCATTCACGAAGCATAGCCGTATTGTAGGGGCGGACGCCCTCGTCCGCCCGATAATTTCACATTAAATCTGCCTTTATCGTCAGACTATGGGGCGCTGTAACAAGAAAAAAAGGACCGCCAAAGGCGGCCCCTACAGCCGCTGAGCGAGCGGCGGCGCATTCCACGATTCGCTTGCTACGCTCGCTTACTCTGTACGGTAAGCTTAGTCTGCTTTCGCTCGTTGGCACTTTGTAATGCGTAATTATTGTAAAATGAACATTTTTTAGGGACGGCCGTTGGCCGTCCTTTAATTTTATCATAACATTGCAAATAAAAGCACACAGAAAAAGGGCGCACACTGTGCGCCCCTACAATTCATTTTAAATTCGTCCCGACAGGGACACAATAATTCCGAATTCCGCATTCCGCATTCCGCATTCCGCATTCCGAATTATCAAAATCCGTCCCGACAGGGACACCGCAATTACGCATTACGCATTACGCATTATCAACAGCGCATTATAAAGTGCCAATGAGCGAAAGCAGAGTAAGCTCAACGTACAGAGTAAGCGAGTTTACGAGCGAAACGTGATCGTGGTCAAGCTGACGACAGCTTGTCAGCGGTATTGGATGTTCATGTCAACGTCGCCTGCAATGCCGTCGATATTGCCGTAACAGCTTGCCTGCCAGATGTCGTACACGCCTTCGTAGTCGGTCTCGTCGGTGAAGTGAGCCAGCCATACGGGAGCGATAGCCTTGGACTTGTCGTCCCATATAGTGCGGAGCAGATTGCGGCTGCTGTAGAGCATTGCCGTGTAGCCGTAGCTCTCCATCTCGCTCTTGAAAAGGCGGTACAGCTCGTTGAGGTCGTGGAGGCTCATGCCGAATTCCTGGAAAGTAGTCCACTCCTCCCAGTCGAATGCAACGGGATAATCAAGCTTTCTGCCGTCAAGGGCATCGGCTATCCACTTGCAGTGCTCCTTGATGCCCTCGGGAGTGTTGTCGGTGGTGTAGAAATAAACGCCCACCTCAAGCCCTGCGGCCTGCGCTTTTTCGATGTTGGACTGGTACCAGTCGTCCATTTTCACCTCGCCGTAGGTGTTGTACCACACGCCGATACGCATGATGACGAACTGACAGCCTGCTTTTTTCACAGCCTCGAAGTCGATATCGCCCTGCCATGTGGAAACGTCGATGCCGAACTTTTCACTGCCGCTGTCATATTTCTTCACGAAGTCCTTGAAGTTCACACGGGGATTGGTGTCGGGCTCGTCGATGACCTCGTTGAGCACCATGATATTCACGTCAAACTCCGAGGTATTGCCCGAACTGTCGGCAACTGTAACGTGGAGAGGATAATTTCCTGCGGTGTTGGGGTCGATATCGCCCGTGTAGCTCATGGACGGCGTTTTGTCGTAGTTATCGCCGTAGCCGATGTAGTTGTTCAGGTCAAAAGCGGTGCCCAGAACGTGACGGGTATCCCAGCCCTCGTTGATGATGAGAGGCGGAGTTGTGTCCGCAACGTTGTACTTCAGCTCCTTTGTGAACTCGTTTCCGTCGCTGATGTAGGCCACATCTACCTTATGCTCGCCCAGACCGGAGGTATCCAGCAGGAAGCCGGGATCTTTCAGCTCAACGTTTTTGTCGGTGATGAAGCTGTCAAGGCTGATCTCCTGATAGACCTCCACCTGCTCACGGCCTGTCAGCACCAGATCGGCGGGAGGATCGGCTTTTTTGGTTGTTGTATCTTTCTTTTCGTCCGCAGTTTCGGAAGCTGCGGCTGTTGTCGTTGTTTTCGTTTTGTTGTTTTTTGCTGCGGATGTCGAAGAGCCCGAAACAGTTGCAAAGCTTTCGGGAAGTGCCTCGCCTGATTCGACCTTGACAGAAGCGTTAGGAACTACTTTGTTGCCGCAGGCTGTAAGTGAAAAGAGTGCCAGCGCCATTGCAGCAGCGTGTCTGATCTTCAAATTGCTCCTCCTTTTGGATTTTTATTTTATATGATAATATTAGTATAACATATGATAAAATAAATGTAAATAAGGCACGGAACATCTTTTGAAATTTTATGTTATGCTTAAATCGACGGCATATTCACTGTGAAAAATTGTTGAAATTCAGCAAAAAATATGATATAATGAATTATCATATTCTGCGGCTGATATCCGTCCCGTCACGGACACCACAATTACGCATTACGAATTACGCATTACGAATTATCAAAATCCGTCCCGACAGGGACACAACAATTACAGTGCCAGCGAGCGAAAGCAGCGTAAGCTTACCGTACAGAGTAAGCGAGCGTAGCAAGCGAATCGTGGAATGCGCCGCCGCTCGCTCAGCGGCTTAAGGGAGAAAAATTTGAAGATAAAAGAACTTAACATCAAAGACATCCCCCGTGACATTTTCACGGGAATCATAATCGCACTGGTTTCCATCCCCATATCAATGGGCTACGCTCAGGTATCGGGACTTCCTGCGGTATACGGGCTTTACGGTTCCATTTTCCCCATACTCATTTTCGGACTGCTCTCAACGTCACGGCAGTTCATTTTCGGAGTTGATGCCGCACCTGCCGCTCTTGTGGGAGCTTTTCTCGCCACAGCAGGCATTGAAAGCGGCTCGGCTGAAGCGGTGCGGACTGTGCCCGTGGTCAGCTTTTTCGTGGGAATGTGGCTCCTTCTCATGTACGTGGTAAAGGCAGGACGGCTGGTGACCTACATCTCCACTCCCGTCATGGGAGGCTTCATCAGCGGCATCTCCACCACCATCATTTTCATGCAGATACCTAAGATACTGGGCGGCACCAGCGGACGGGGCGAAATAGCGGAACTTATCGAACACATCGTCCGAACATTCAAGGAAAGCTTCAACTATATGTCCGCCATTCTTGGAGTCGGTGCACTGGCGGTGCTGCTCATCTCGAAAAAGCTTGCCCCGAAGCTTCCGATGTCGGTGTTCGTCATGATAGGCGGCGCAATACTGGGCTATACGGGCTTTGCCGACCGCTGGGGCATTGCAAAGCTGGACAGGATAGACTGCGGACTTCCCCGTTGGCATTTCCCCGGTATCCATGCCCTTGACCTGAGCGATGTGCTGTCCACAAGCCTGACCGTGGCCATCGTCATAATGGCGGAAACCCTCCTCGCTTCAAGCAATCTGGCCAACAAAAACGGCTATAAACTGGACAATAACAGAGAGATTCTGGTGTACGGACTGGGAAATCTCGCCGCCGCTTTCACGGGCTGCTGTCCCGTAAACGGCTCTGTTTCGAGAAGCGCAATGGGTGAGCAGTACGGCGGAAAGTCGCAGGTAATGTCCCTGACCGCCTCCGTGACCATGATTGTTATTCTGCTGTTTGCGGCAGGCTTCATACAGTTTCTCCCCGTGCCCGTGCTGACCGCCATCGTCATTTCGGCGCTGATGGGAGCGGTGGAAGTCCACCTTGCAAAGCGCCTTTTCCGCCACGACAAACGTGAGCTTTTCATCTTCTGCGGCGCATTTTTCGGAGTTCTCATCTTCGGCACGGTCTACGGCGTAATGATAGGCGTGGTGCTGTCGTTTGTGTCCGTTATCATCAACACCGCCAACCCTAAGCGCTCCTTTCTCGGCATCATCGAGGGGCATGAGGGCTTCCACAGCCTTGAGCGCAACACCTACGCATCCCCTGTCAGGGGAGCTGTTATCTACCGATTTTCGGGGAATCTCTACTTCGCCAACATCGGAATGCTGGTGGACGACATTGAAAAAGCCGTGAGGGACGACACGAAATGCGTCATCGTGGATTCGGGGGCGGTGTGCAATATGGACATCACCGCCGCCGACCGTGTGGAGTCCCTGTACAAAGCGCTGGAAAGGCAGGGCGTGAAGCTGTATTTCGCCTCCCACATCGGCAGTCTCAACGACCGTTTCCGTGAGCTTGGCATCGGCTTCATGGTGGAGGAGGGACGGTGCAGACGCACCATTCCTGCCGCACTTCTCGACGCAGGGATAGCGCCTCCCTATGAGACCGAAAACGGCGTATCTTCGGAAAGAACGGTGCCTGCTGAGAGGTTCAGCCGACTGGAATTCGAGTGGGCATTCGGCTCCATGGCAGACCGTGAGATGGAGCGCTACGCCGAAAAGCTCATGGAGAATATCGACAGCGGTGAGGACTCGGGTCAGCAGCTGAGTCATATCGTCCACGCAGACACGCTGTGGAAGGGCATCGGCGACACCGACCAGGAGGAGCTTCTGGAGCATTTGCAGGCGCATCTCCGTGAACTTGCGGAAAAGCTGGGCATCAACGAGGAGCGCATAGAGGAAGCCATAGAGCTGCGCAAGCTGAAGCTGGCAAGCCGTATCAGTGAGCGCAGTCCCGAAGCCTTTGAGGTCATCCGCCGCCACACCGAGCAGTTCGAGAATTCGCTGAAAGAGAGCGACCCGAATGTGTATGAGACGTTGCTCCGTTACCGCCGTGAAGCCCTCGACCGCCTGCGCAAGACCAATCCCGAATACGTTTCGGTCATGAACGAACTCTATAAATAATGCGTAATTCGTAATGCGTAATGCGTAATTGTTGTGTCCCTGTCGGGACGGATTTTGATAATTCGGAATGCGGAATTCGGAATTCGGAATTTTTGTGTCCCTGTCGGGACGAATTGAATGATATGTAGGGGCCGCCTTTGGCGGTCCTTTGCTTTGTCCGCTTTCGCTTGTTTATGTAGGGGACGGCGTCCTCGACGTCCCACAATTGGTTTTTCGACAATGCGAGGCCTCACGCATTAATGTAATAATTAATTCACAAAAGATTTACATTTAATATTCAACGGGTTTGCGTTGAACGAAGGCTGTTTTCCGCCCTATAGTGAAAGGCGGTGCTTTTATGGCTACTATGAATAAAAACTTCACTCGCATACCCAACGATATCCTTGACGGTCTTTGCAGGCTGGAACTGTCAGGCAGTGAAATGCGGATAATCCTTTACGTTATTCGCCGTACATTCGGGTTTAACCGTGATTTTGCGGAAATTCCGCTTTCCGAAATTGCTTCTGTTATCGGGATGTCCGTACCGAATCTTTCAAGGTCACTGAAAAAACTTGTGAATATGAACCTCCTTGAACGTCATGCGGCAAGAGGTATTCATCCTCAGACGATCTCGCTTGGTGAGAGACTGAACAGTTATCAGGAACAGCAATTATCAGAATCTACAACTGTTGCCGAAAATGATAACCCTGTAGTTATCAGGAATGATAACTCTCCAATTGTCGAAAATGATAACCCTACAGTTATCGAAAATGGCAACCATACATATAAAGAAAAAAAGAAAGATATTAAAGAAAGGGAAAGAAAGCCCCGTGGACCATACGGCAATGTCATTCTTTCCGATGAGCAGTTCGGCACTCTTGTCAGCGATTACGGCAAAAGCAATACCGAGGTCTATATCAGGAAAGTTGACAGCTATATGCAGAGCACAGGGCGGTCTTATCCGGATCATGAGGCGACTATCCGCAAATGGATGGATGATGACGGCGTGAAGAAGGACAGCTTCGATATGAGCAAGTACGAATTCTTCATCAACCGCTTTTAGAGGATAAAGCAGATAAGTCCCGAACAGCCGTCGTTTATGACACGTTCAAGGGTCTCCTGAAGCTTCATTCTCGCATCTGTAGGCATTTTGCAGAGTTTGCTGTGCAGTCCCTCGTTGACCAGTTCATGGAGAGATTTCCCGAAAATATTGCTCTCCCATATTCTGGCAGGATCGTTCTCGAATCCATCCAGCAGATACATCACAAGCTCCTCCGACTGCCGTTCAGTTCCCACTATCGGGCTTACGGTGGTGTTGATATTGGCTTTCATCAGGTGAATGGAGGGTGCTGACGCTTTGAGTTTCACACCATACTTTCCGCCTTGTCGGATTATTTTCGGCTCTTCCAGCGTGAGCTCCTCCATTTCTGGCATGACTATGCCGTAGCCTGTAGCCTCCACCTCCTCAAGGGCAGGCTGAATCCTCTGATACTTGCGGCGGATATCGCTGAGCTCCATGAGAAGGGGCATGAGGTCGGTCTCGCTCTCTATCTCAATGCCAGTAGTTTCGCCCAGTATCCGATAAAACAGGGAGCTGTCAAGGTCGGCGGTGATGGTGACAGAGCCCGTACCAAGGTCGATTGCGGTGACTTCTGCCTTTACCACGTCGGGGCACTCCCCCATGGCTTCGGCGGCTGATGCGGCTTCACGCACCAGCTTCACGTCCTTTGCTGCATTACGGATACAGTCCAGTATCTCGGTCTTCAGCCAGTGGCCTTTTTCAAGGGAATTTATCCAGCCGGCGGTGCGGATGTTTATCTCCCTGACCGGGAAAGAAAACAGTATCTCGCTGATAATGGAGCGGATGTCGGCTTCGTCCAGTTCAAGGCAGTTGACGGGTATCACCTTTGCGTCGTACTTGTCGGTGAGCCTTTCCGCCAGCGCTTTGGCCTCCGCAGAATCGGGTGCGACGGTGTTGAGAATGACCACAAAGGGCTTGCCCAGTTCTTTCAGCTCACGTATGACACGCTCCTCGCACTCCTCGTACTCCTCACGGGGAATGTCGGTGACACTTCCGTCGGTGGTGATGACAAGTCCGATGGTGGAGTGGTCGGTTATGACCTTCTGAGTGCCTATCTCCGCCGCCATGTTGAAGGGTATCTCCTCGTCAAACCATGAGGTCATCACCATTCGGGGCTGTTCATTCTCGATATATCCCAGAGAACTGGGAACAATGTAGCCCACGCAGTCAATGAGCCGCACGTTGAAGCTTGCACCTCCGCCAACGCTTACCTCCACCGCTTCTTCGGGGATGAACTTGGGCTCGGTGGTCATGATGGTCTTCCCTGCCGCCGACTGCGGAAGCTCGTCAACTGCACGTTCACGCATATACTCGCTTTTGATATTGGGGATGACCAGAGTCTCCATGAAGCGCTTGATGAATGTGGATTTGCCTGTGCGGACGGGTCCCACCACGCCGATATAGATGTCGCCGCCTGTACGCTCGGCGATGTTGCTGTAAATATCTTTAACCATGTCTTTCTCCTTTTCTCATGAAACTATGGGGATGAGCAGCATTCCGCTGTTTTCCAGCCTGTCGCCGTCCAGTTCGTTTTCCTCCATGACAGCAGAAACATCGGTGCTGTAGCGCTTGGCGATGTCCCAGATATCCTCATTTTCCACGCCGAAATAAAGCTTAATTGCATAGTCGCCGTCACGCTGTTTGCGCTGGGAATCGTCCACGGCAATGTCAGTCACCACTGTCATGCTCTCACCCGAAGATACCGTAATATCGGCATTTATCTCAGCTTTTGCGGTCAGCTCGCCCTCGCCTGTGATGTTGTAGGAGACCTCCGCCGCCGTTATCTCGGCAGTCACAGTACAGCCCGAGGTGTCACGGTCAAGGTAAATTTTCTGCTCAAAAGTCTCGTCCCTGTCAGGCATCACCACAGTCCCCGAAGCGTCCCTCGCCGCCATGGAATAGGTCAGCATCCCGCTTATCAGCAGAGTGCGGCCGTCGTCGTCCATATGGGAATTGATATTCTTAGGCGTCACCCACACGGAATAGACGGTCTGCGGCACGTTTTCCCCCGTGGCAAGAACCGAGGAATGGCGGAAGGTTTCGTGCATCACCTCGGGGGCAAGCTGAGTTTTTATGTCGGTGTAGGTGTTCTCGCAGGGGTAGACCGTGGAGAAAGCGTCAGTCACCACCATGACCGTGGAAGTCCTCACCGCTCTGCACACCAGCCGAATTTCCGCCTCACACCGCAGTACACGGTTGTCGCCGCTGCTGTCGGCGGCAGGAGAAATGTCGCAGATGACCACCTGTGGAGCGACCGTGCAGTCAAATCCGTCATCGATGCCATCGATGTCCACGATCTGGCTGTAGCTGAGGGAGAAGTCCATAGTCTCCGCACCGCCGCCGTCGGGAGTGTCGCAGGAATACAGCACATGGATGTCGAGGCTGCCCTTGGCAAGAAGCTTTCCCGAAATAAGCTTCTGCTCGGTTGGAGATGCCTTTGCACGGACGCTGATAATGTTAACTATATCGGGCTGAGAGGGTGACAGCTCTGTTTCTTCGCTGATACGCACCGACTTTTCCGCCGACAGCTTCTGTGCCGCAAACTCAACGGGAGTTTTCCTCAGCTGTATGTTCATGCCTGAGGCGTCGGAGATGACCTGCTGTGAGGTCTCGCCGCTGACCGTGACTCTGACCGACACCGCCCCACGCATATCCAGCCTGCGCTTGTTCACCGCACGGAAGTTGACATGGTCTGTCTTTGGGATTATCGTCACCTCGGTAGGAGCGGCCATTCTGCCCAAGTCCAGCGACTTCGAGAAGTTCTGCCTCTGCTCCACGGATTGCAGTACAGAGCCGTTTTCGCCGCAGTAAAGGATGCGGATATCGCAGCGCAACTCATAGGTCAGCTTGTCGCCGATGACGGAATAATCGGTTATGACAGGGCTGAGCTCGCACCTGACAAGGCGGAAGATGTCGGGGTAATAGTCGGGCAGGATGTAGTCCAGCTCTACGCTTTGCTCCTGCACTCCGCTGTAGATGAGCTCGCTTGTGGGGATGGTTTCGGTGTTGGTTTTGAATTCCATATATGTACCTCCTTGAAAATGCTTTGTACAGTATATGCACCATGTCCCACATTTATAACTGCGGGGACGCCCCCCGCTGGCGATCCACGATTCGCTCGCCGTCGAGCGGACGGAGCGCAATCCACGATTCGCTTGCTATGCTCGCTTACTCTGTACGTTGCGGTTATTCTGCTTTCGCTCGCTGGCACTATATAATTCGTAATTCGTAATTCGTAATGCGTAATGCGTAATTGTTGGAAAACGAACATCTTGTAGGGGCCGCCTTTGGCGGTCCTTTAATTTTATCATGACATTGCAAATAAAAGCACACAGAAAAAGGGCGCACACTGTGCGCCCTCAGCTTGTTTAAAACCTGTTTCGGGACGCCGGGTGATTCCCCACAGTGTGGGGAAATGTCACGCAGTGACAAAGGGGCTGGGCACGTGTCAAGTGCGGCGTCCCCTACAAAATCATTCACGAAGCATAGCCGTATTGTAGGGTCGGACGCCCTCGTCCGCCCGATAATGCCGAATAAAATCTGCCTTTATCGTCAGACTGTGGGGCGCTGTAACAAGAAGAAAAGGACCGCCAAAGGCGGCCCCTACAAATCATTTTAAATTCGTCCCGACAGGGACACAACAATTCCGAATTCCGAATTCCGCATTCCGAATTATCAAAATCCGTCCCGTCAGGGACACCACAATTACGCATTACGCATTACGAATTACGCATTATAAAGTGCCAGCGGGGGCGTCACCACTTATAACTCAACGCCGTTGTACCGGAGCAGTTCACGGGCAGAATCCACGGAATCTACGCCTGTTTTGTTCTTGACAGGTGCGAACTCCTTCTTGCGGTCAACCTCGTATGCAAGACAGTTGTCCTGGAGCTTTACCATGTCCAGCGCAAGTGTCTCGAACTTATATGCATTCGGCTCATCGGGTGTCACGATCTCGCCATTCTCGTTGAGGTACTTGATCTTCTTGAACGCCCTGTGAAGCGGAAGCTTTACTTTCAGCGTCTTGTTCAGCTTGTCCACACGGAACAGATAGTTGAGGATAACGCCGTAATTGTAGGAAAGCATACCGTTTTCCTCACGTCTTGTGCGCATCTCGTCGGTCATTTCGTAGTATTCCACGATTGACGGGCGGCCGTCCTCAAGACAGAGAACTCCCACCTTTTCGTCAGGGTCAGCCTTGGCGACTACCTTAGCGCCTGAGACCTTGCCCGAATCTATAACCGCACCTAAGAAGCACGGATCAGCGATCCTCTGGAGAACGTTGTCAACTGCGAAAACGTTGAGCCACTTGATCTTGCTGTCTCTCAGGATCTTCAGCATACCTGTCTTTTCCATGGATGCGTACCAGCCGCCGTTGCCGTTGGGAGCTGTCAGGATCTTGCCCTTGTCAGCCAGCATCAGCTTGCCGTTGGTATCAACGGTGGGGAGCTGTTCCTGTGCGAAAAACCACACGTTATCGTCACTGTAGCCGAAATAATTATGCTCACGGAAGAAATCGATGGTATCCTTTTTGTTGTCAACGCTGGTCATTACGAACAGCGGCACCCATGTGTGAGCTTCCTTTACGACCTCCATCAGGTTGTTGATAAGGCACTCAAAAATATAGAGGTCACGGTCAACGCCGATGTTGAAAGTCCCCTTTGGCTTATCGAAGCCCAGTCTGCTTCCCTGTCCGCCGGCCAGCAGAACAGCGCCCACTTTGCCCTCACGGATAGCCTGAAGTCCGACCTCCTTGTAATGCTCACGGTTAGCCTCGATCTCCTCAAGAGTTGTAGCGAAAAGGGGCTCGAATCTGCCTCTCTCCTCCTCTGCGGCATCGACGCCCAGCACCGAAAGGTCCAGTGAGTCGATCTGGTCAACAAGGTTCTTCTTTTCATCAGCAGTCAGCTCGTCCATGTATCTCATGACGTGAGACTGGTCGAGCATAGCCATCATTTCGGATGTCTTATGTTTCATTGATAATATAATCCCTTCACTTATTCTTTATGACACTGCGGACAGCCTCAAAGACTTCCTCAGCAATTTCCTGTTTGTCACGCATACCGTTTTCGTTTACACATTCGATAGTATGCCACCCGCACAGCTTGGCGCAGTAATCTGCGGTGAGGCGTGAGCGGTTCAGGTGATCCTCATCCTTTTCGTGTATATCTTTCTTTTTCTCATCGCCGTTGTAGCGCTTTTTCAGCAATTCCTGACCGATCTCAGGATCCACACGGAGATAGATGACCGCATCGGGCTGAGGCAGACCTATCTTTCTGTACTCGAAATCGAAAAGCCAGTTCACGAAGTCATCCCACTCACCATCAGGGAGCTTCGAGCACTGGTGCACCGCATTTGAAGTTGTATAGCGGTCACAGACAATTATATGGCCGCCTTCGTATTTATCCTGCCACTGAGTCCTGAAGCTTGCGTATCTGTCGCAGGCAAAGAAGCAGGAAGCCGCATATGGGTTGACCTCAGCCGCATTATCACCGAATTTACCGTCCAGGTACATCCTCACCAGCAGGGATGATTCGCTGTTGTAATCGGGGAATGAGAAGTGGTCGAACTCCACACCCAGCGTTTTCAGTTTTTCGCAAAGAAGAGCTGTCTGGGTAGCCTTGCCGCTGCCGTCCAGCCCTTCGATAACTATCAGTTTTCCTTTCATTCTGTCACCGTCACTTAGCGCCCTTACGCTGAAGGACAGCGCTGATGGTCTTGAAGATGAGCTTTACATCGAAAAGAGCGCTTCTTTCCTTTATGTATTTTATGTCGCTCTCGACCCAGTTGTCGAACTCCATGTCGCTTCTGCCCTCGCACTGACAAATGCAGGAAAGTCCGCCTTTCACCAGCAGGCGGTCCATATGTTCGGGAGTGTAGAGCACAACTTCTCTCGGAAGCGGCGGACGGGGTCCGATGATGGACATATCGCCCTTTATTACGTTGATAAGCTGCGGCAGTTCATCGATGGAAGTCTTTCTTATAAACTTTCCTATCCTTGTTATTCTCGGGTCGTCATCGCTTTTGAAAGCGAGGCCGTCGCTCATATTTTCCTTCTGGACATCGGCGAATTTCTTCTCGGCGTCCATACACATGGAGCGGAGCTTGTACATATGGAAGGGCTTTCCGTCCTTGGTAAGTCTCACCTGAGAGAAGAAAGGGTTACCCTTGTCGTCGATGTAGATAGCCAGGGCGAAAGCGCCCATAGGGATTGCGAGGACAGCAAGGCCTATACTTGCAGCGCAGACATCGAATACACGCTTGAAGAACTCATATCCCCTGCCTCCTGATATGCGCACCTTGCTGTATCTTAAAGTTTCTTTTACCCCGGTCTGAAGCTTGCAGAGCGCTTTTTCGTCAAAATCCAGTATCGGGTACTCCCTGACACCTGCGCTCTCTTTTTCCCATTCTTTGATGTTAGGGAAATTGATCTCATTTTCCGTTACCTGTTTAGCAACCAGTTTTGTCGCTGACATATCATGTTCCCCCATTCATAGCTATACTTGATGTTGATGTTGATGACATATATCTGCACGGCAAGGGTGAATCTGCCGTGAATAAAAACAATAAGCAAAAAATATGAATAGCATCAGAGCACTTAATCAAGTCTAAGTATAGCAGAATTATGCGAAAAAGTCAAGTCCATTTGCAAATTGTTATTATTTGGCTTCCTAAATTAGTGCATTTTGCCTAATGCTAAGTAAAATTAATGAACTATGACCGCAATTTCCATCTTTTCAACGAAAAAAAGGCGCAATAAATGAAAAAAGCAGTATGCTTTAACAGCAGTTTGTAAAAATATGATGCAATTCGGATTTAAAAATATACTCTTGTCATAAACAGTCCAAATCATCCACCGAGATTTTGTATTTTATTATAATGTGAATCAGATTATCATTTTCTTTACTTTGCCCCTTATTAAACAAGCTGTACAAAATAACAGTCTGTAGATTATAACATTCTCCGTTTTGTAATAAGCTCTCAATTGTCAATTCAGTAAAATAACAAGTTGGGCATTTTTACATTCTGCGGATTTAACATATTCTACAGACAGCAATTTTTGATATCTCTTTCATCTGTTGCGATTAATTAAATCATAATTAATTCATTTGTCTATTGACAAGTTTTAAGTGAAATGATACAATATATTTATCAGGACTGAAAAATCATTTCTTCATTTCCTATCACGGTTAGGCGTTTTGCCCAGCTTCTTTTTGTAGGTCCTGATAAAGTGGCTGCTGTCAAAGAAGCCGCATTCCGCTGCAATGTCAGAGATATCGAGTGCGGTGTTCTTCAGCAGGCGCTGAGCTTTCGACACCCTGACATGGGTGATATGCTCCTTGCAGCTGCGTCCGTAGCGCTCACTGAAGCGCTTTGCAAAGTTGGGATAGCTCATCCCGCACATCCTCGCCAGCATCACAGCTTCAAGCTGATAGGCAGTGTGAGTGTCGATATATGCCGATATACGGTCGATGTAGCTGCTGTTCTTCTCTGAGGTGCGCTCCTCTGTCAGAGCCGTCACAAGCTGCTGAGCAAGCAGATACCCCTCATAAGAGTAGGCCTCGGTGACGCCGCAGAGCTTCTCCGCAATTTCTGCCGCTTTCTGCGCCTCGCTTTCGTTTAGCATGAAATACCGCTCCACGGCACTTGATTTTTCGCCCAGAATGGAGTATACTTTATTAATATAGGCCGCAGGGATCTCAAGTGTGTGCAGGTCCAGACTGACCGCAAGAGCCTCACCTCCCATGACGCTGTAACAGCTCATCGGCCGTATATAGCAGATTTCGCCTGCTTCTGCCGTGACAGTCTCATCTTCAAAAGCGATCTGCACCTTCTCTTTCTTTGCGCAGACAAGCATTCCGTAGAGCCTGAGGGACGGCTCTTCGCTGATTTTTTCGCATGATACAGCCACAAACGGCTGACCAAGCTCCTTGATATTGTCTTTCATTATGTCAACTCCTTTACATATTGATTGTAACATTTTTACCTGTGCAAGTCAAGGGGGATGATAGATTTTTCCAATTTTTTTCATTGTCCGCCGCCTTATTTTTCGGTGTGCAGCAGCGGCAATGCTCTGATGATACAATTTCAGAGCCCAAATTAGCATACTTCTTCCAAATTCTATATGTGTTGCAGAAAGAGCACGTACATTGTTACGTGCTCTTTCTGTTTTGTAATTGAAGGTTACAATCTGCTGCGGCAGGCGTTATTCGTCAGAATATACACTATTTCTCCGTTATTGCCGTGAGAAGTATGTAATATTACAGCAAGAAAAGTAAAAATTCTGTAACCCAATGTCAGAAAATTACAACCACTCCGCCTTTGAATTGTCTGAATATTGGCATTTTCTGTTTATTGTAATCCACGGGGCGAGGGTGTATAATTAAGTCAGAAAAACAGAACAGCCCCATTGTTGGAGCAAAAGAAACGGGACAACAGGTGGAAAAAGTTCACGAAGCTGCGCAGCGTAAGTGAGAAAGTCCCATGGAAATAAAGGTCACAAGGCAATATTTGCCGCTTAAAAAAAATCCGTGTTCACAGACGATGAACCGACGGAACAGATGGAGGTAATCTTATGAAACGCAACAGAAAACTTTTAGCGGTCTCTTCCGCTTGCATGATAATGGCAGCTTCCCTTTCAAGCTGCGGCGATAATATGCATGATACAGCTTCAGGCTCCTACAAAGAGGAATCTTCCGCTTACGAATACTACGAGGAATCAGCTGACGAGGAATACGCTCCGGAGTACTACTCTACCGACGATTACGCCCCCGAAGGCGATTACTACTACTGGGAGGAAGAGCCCGAACTCCCCTCCGCAAACGAAGAATACAAGGGCTACGCAGAAGCAGGCTTCAAGGACACAAAGTCCGAGCCCCTTTCCACTTTCTCGGCAGACGTTGACACAGCTTCCTACACCAACGTCCGCCGCCTCATAGAAAACAGAAACATTGTCCCCGAGGACGCTGTCCGCATCGAGGAATTCATCAACTACTTCGATTACGACTACCCCCAGCCCGAGGACGGCTCCGCTTTCGGCAGATATGTGGAGATCGCCGACTGTCCGTGGAATCGTGACCACAAGCTCATGATGGTAGGCATCCAGGGCAAGGAGCTTGAGCAGCAGGAAACTCCCCCTTCAAATCTGGTTTTCCTCATCGATTCATCAGGCTCAATGAACTCCTACGACAAGCTTCCGCTGGTACAGTCCGCTTTCTCAATGCTGGCTGAACAACTCGACAAGAACGACAGGATCTCCATCGTCACCTACGCAGGCTCCAGTGCAGTCCTCCTCGACGGCGAAAAGGGCAGCAATACCGATGAGATTCTGGAACAGCTCTATTCCATCACTGCTTCGGGAAGCACCAACGGCGAAGGCGGAATCAATACCGCATACGAACTGGCTGAGAAGCACTTCATCAAGGGCGGCAACAACCGTGTCATCCTCGCTACCGACGGCGATCTGAACGTGGGCGCATCCTCAGAGGAGGAGCTTACAAGACTCATAGAGACCAAGCGTGACAACGGCATTTACCTGTCAGTCCTCGGCTTCGGCGAAGGCAACTACAAAGACGCACGAATGGAAGCTTTAGCCGACAACGGCAACGGCAATTTCAGCTACATCGACTCAGAAGAAGAGGCTGAGCGTGTTCTCGTTCAGGAAATGAGCGGCACTCTCTACACCATCGCCAAGGATGTAAAGATACAGGTCGAGTTCAACCCGTCACAGGTCAGCAGCTACCGCCTCATCGGTTACGATAACCGACTCATGAATGCCGAGGATTTCCTCGACGACACCAAAGACGCAGGCGAAGTAGGCTCAGGCCACAGTGTAACGGCTCTGTACGAGATCGAAATGGCAGACACAGGCGACTCATACCACGGCGTTCCCCTTGAATTCGCATCCGAGCACGACAGTATCCCTGCTGAAAATAACGGCAGATCAGAGATATGCAAGCTGTCCATAGCATACAAGACCCCCGTCGGAAACGAGAACAGGAACACATCCGATCTTTACAGCATGGAGAATTACAGCTCATCCCCCAGCAAATCAATGATGCTTGCACAGGCAGCAGCCGGATTCGGCATGGTACTGAGAAATTCCGACTACAAGGGCGATGCAGACTTTGACACAGTTCTTGATATACTGGATGAGCTGAATGTGAATGACAACGACAAGATCAACGAACTGTACGGACTTATACTTGATGCAGCCGATATGTATTGATCGATCATTCCCCACACCATCAGCCATACAATTTGTAGGGGCGCACACTGTGCGCCCTTTTTGCGTTGTCCGTTGTGCATGGGACGTCGGGGACGCCCCCGCTGGCGGTTCACGAGTCGCTCGTAAACTCGCTAACTCCGTACGTTGCGGTTACTCTGCTTTCGCTCGCCGGCACTGCTTGTTATGAGCATGAAACGTCGAGGACGCCGTCCCCTACTAAAGCATTCACGAAGAATAGCCAAATTGTAGGGGCTGGCGTCCTCGACAGCCCGTTTTTTCACGATAATATATGACTTTTTTGACAAGTTGAGGCGCACAATTGTGCGCCCCTGCGGTCATATTACTTCTTGTTGCCGAAAACCTGTTCCGCTAACTGCTGAACAACTCCGTAAAGTCCACGTACATCGTCTTCCTTTGCGCAGTTGACGATGTGTCTGTGCACTCTTGCAATAGGCGTTACCTGATTTTCCCTGCCCTTTGCGATGCACGGTACGCCCTCGATTATCTCCCACTTGAAGCCGTACTGCTTCAGGCACTTGTCAAGGATGAACTGTCCCAGATATACGCCGAACATCAGTTCAAGGCTTACCTGGTTTTCGCCCTTCAGATAGCCGTTTACGTAGTCTACGTGAAGTCCTCTCAGAATGCCCTCAAGAGTGTCGATATCCGACTCGTCGCCCTTCAGCGGCATCTCGAATATCTCAGCCATTCTCATTGCGTCCCTGCAAAGCGGTATCGGGTCGAAGCCCTTTCTCTCGTAGCTGCTTGTGATGATGGATGCTCCCTTATCTTCGAGGAGCTGTTCAAATCCTGCCATAATTTTACCTCATTCCTGAACTGATGCCGGTTCACAGCTGTGGATGACCTTAACAGGACAGGCCGCCATACATGAACCGCAGTTCGTACATTTTTCGTAGTCGATGGAAGCGTGGAAATTCTCCACCTTTATAGCCTCCGAAGGACATTTCTTTTCGCATATCTTGCATCCGATACAGCCGTTTTTACAGCTCAGCTTAGTCTCCTTGCCGTTTGCTGCGGATGAACACAGCACGTCGATATGCTTGGCAAGTGGCTTTATCGAAATAAGCTGATTCGGACAGACTGCCGCACACTGTCCGCAGGCGCCGCACAGTGACGGGATGACCTTAGCCACGCCGTTTTCCACTTTTATTGCGCCGTGTTCGCAGACATTCACGCAGTCGCCCAGACCGATACAGCCGTATTTGCAAAGGCCGTTTCCGCCGTAAAAACGCTTCACAGCCTTACATGACTGCACACCGTCAAACTCGAATGCTGTCTGAGTGGCATTGCAGTCGCCGTTGCAGTGCACCACTGCTGTCATGGGTACCACCTCAGCAGCGGCAGTACCGAGGATCGCAGCTATTTTTCCTGCCGCATCCGCACCGCCGGGACGGCACAGATTTGTGGGAGCGCCTTTTTCCACGATAGCATTGGCATAGTCCGAGCATCCTGCATATCCGCAGGCACCGCAGTTAGCCTGTGGGAGGGCCTCCCCTATTTTTTCTACTCTCTCGTCAACTTCAACGTGGAATACCTTCGCAGCCGCCGTAAGCAGCACTCCTGCCAGTATTCCGCATCCGCCGAGGACAAGCACAGGTATGATGTAAGTCATTGCCCCACCTCCTTAGCTGAAAAGTCCCGAGAAGCCCATGAAGCTTACGGAAACTATGGAAGCGGCGATGAGAGTTGCAGGCACTCCCTTGAAAGTTTCGGGGATGTCTGCGTATTCCATCTTCCTGCGGACTCCCGAGAAGATAACAAGTGCCAGCATGAAGCCGAGACCTGCTCCGAGAGCGTTTACGATGGACTGCACAAAGCTGTAGCTGTTGTCGATATTCAGCACTGTAACGCCCAGCACCGCACAGTTTGTGGTGATGAGGGGCAGATACACGCCCAGCGACTTATACAGCGACGGCACGCACTTTTTCAGGAAGTTTTCCACCAGCTGAACGAATAGTGCAATTACCAGGATGAATACCACAGTGTCGAAGTATTCAAGTCCGTTTGGCACCAGAATGCCGTGGTGGATGGGATATGTTACCAGTGTGGCGCATATCATTACGAATGTTACGGCAATTCCCATGCCTGCGGCGCTGTCCAGTTTCTTGGATACACCGAGGAAGGGACATATTCCCATGAATTTTGAAAGCACGAAGTTGTCTGTCAGCATTGCCGAAAGAAGTATCACCAACATAGTTTTCACTGACAGTCACCTGCCTTTCCGCAGGCCTCGGCATTGGGACATCCCTTGCATCCCAGTTCCTGAGGCGGCTTTTTGTTGGAAAGCTTGTTCACAGCGGCGATTATCATGCCCAGAGTGAAGAATCCTCCCGCAGGCATGATGAACAGTAACATTGGGTTGCTGCTGAGTACGGGAATTTCCATACCCATCCACTTGCCCGATCCGATTATCTCACGGATGCTTCCCATGAGGAAAAGGGCGATGGTAAAGCCCAGACCCATGCCTATAGCGTCGCATATGGAAGCCACAACGCCGTTTTTGCTGGCGAACATTTCCGCTCTGCCGAAGATTATGCAGTTAACGGTGATGAGGGTCAGGTAGATTCCCAGACTGTCGTAAAGGGACGGCACGAAGCCCTCCAGCAGGAATCCGATAAGTGTAACAAAGCTTGCTATGATAACGATGAAAGCAGGTATACGCACCTTGTCGGGGATGACCTTTCTCAGCGCCGATATGACTATATTCGAGCCGAGAAGCACGAATGTTGTGGCCAGACCCATGCCTATGCCGTTCATTGCCTGAGTCGTTACCGCAAGGGTAGGACACATTCCCAGCAGCATCACCAGTGTGGGGTTTTCCCTGAGAATGCCCTTGGTAAGTTCTTTTGTAAGAGGAGTTTTATTTTCAGCCACCGAGTATCGCCTCCTTGTTTTCGTTGTAGACATTCAAAGCGGTATCAACTGCGTGTTTCATGCCGTTTGATGAATAAGTAGCACCGCTGATAGCGTCGAATGTTTCCGGAGCCTTTTCCGCACCGATGAACTGTTTGCGGAAGTCCTCCTCGTCACGGACTTTAGAGCCCAGACCGGGAGTTTCGCCCAGTGATACGAACTCTATGCCCGACAGCTTTCCGTTTTCGTCAATACCCACCAGCACGTTGATACCGTCCTTTGAGTAGCCGTCGGTGCAGACCTGAATGACCGTCTTTTTATCGGGAGTTACAGCGATAGTCTCCACCTCGTCGTAACCGCATTTCAGGTCAACGACCTTGCTTTCGGTCTTGCCGAAAAGGAGTTCAACGCTCTTGCTGAATTTCAGCTCCTTCTGCTCGGCTATCCTGTCCTTTGTCATTTCGTGGGCAAGGGTGAGCAGAATCGCAGCAACGATGCAGATGACGGTGAGTACCAGCGAAGGTATTATCTTATCCTTCATTCTTCTGCACCTCCTTTGCGCCGAAAGGCTTGTTGCGTGTAAGCTCCTCGATATAAGGAGTCAGCACATTCATGAGCAGTATGGAGAACGACACACCTTCGGGATAGGAGCCGAAGTGCCTGATAACGAAAGTTATGATTCCGCATCCCAGACCGAATACCACTTTGCCCTTCTGAGTGATGGGAGTTGTAGCGTAGTCGGTAGCCATGAAGAATGCGCCCAGGAATACGCCGCCTGCCAGTATCTGATACAGCGGATCGTCCCCGGCTATCCATGAAAGGATGAACAGACTGCCGATGAATGACAGCGGAGCGGCAAGTGAGATTATCTTTCTTGCGGCAAGGTAAAGGCCTCCCAGCAGAAGCGCCAGAGCACAGGTCTCGCCGAGACTTCCTCCCGTTTTTCCTAAGAACATATCAAGGTATGAGGGAAGCTCCTCCCCTTTCTTTGCCAGCACCAGCGGAGTAGCCGATGAAACAGCGTCGTAGTCATATTCCAACGGCTTAATCCAGTGATTGATAGTGGGGAATCCCACCATGAGGACGATTCGTGCAGTGATGGCAGGGTTTGCGAAGTTCTGACCGATACCGCCGAACAGCTGTTTTACTATGACTATAGCCACGAATGAGCCCACCACAGCCATCCAGTAAGGCGCAGTCACAGGCAGATTCATCGCCAGCAGTAGTCCCGTGACCGCCGCCGACATATCGCCGATGGTGTTGTCACGCTTCATGAGCCTGCGGCACAGGTACTCGAAAAGTATGCAGCTTCCCACACAGACAGCGGTCAGCGGCACCACTCTCGGGCCGAATATGTAGATAGAAACTCCAAGGGCAGGCATCAGCGCCATTATCACCTGAAGCATTATGGAATGTGTTTTTACGTAATTTTCATCGTGGGGAGACGGTGAAACGATAAGCTTGTTCATTCTCTCCACCTCACTTTCTCGGGATAAGAGCCTTCGCAAGCTGATTAGTCTCCGCCAGTTTTCGGTTAGCGGGACAGACATAGGTACAGCTTCCGCAGTTCATGCAGAGGAGTACGTTCAGCTTTTTCAGCTCGTCGATATTTCTTATGCGGTAAGCCCTGTCGATATCCGCAGGCACAAGCTCCATGGGACAGACTCTCACGCAGCGTCCGCAGCGGATGCAGTTCGTGGTCTTGCTGACGTCGTAGCTCTTGATGGCAAGCAGCGCATTGGAGGTCTTGACAACGGGCATTTCCACGTCGGGGATGCTCATACCCATCATAGGACCGCCGCCGATAAGCTTTATCATAGCGTCCATGTCGGTCTTGCAGAATTCCAGTATCTCACGGAACGGCGTACCGATAACAGCGGAAACGTTCTTCGGCTCGCCCACAGCATTGCCGTCCACGGTGATACGCCTTTTCACCAGCGGCATACCGTCCTGCATATAGCGGTAGAGGAAAGCCACGGTAGAGATGTTGATAACGATAACACCGCCGTCCGCAGGCAGTTCGCCCTCCCTGACCACAACTCCCGTAGAGTTGTAAATGATTATCTTCTCAGCGCCCTGAGGGTAGACAGAGGGAAGAGTGATGATATCGATAGTATCGTCATTTTTCGCCATTTCCTCGAAATTCTTTATAGCCTCGGGCTTGTTGGCTTCGATGGCAAGCTTGGCGTTTTTGATGCCCAGCATATCCTTTATCATTTTGACGCCGCCTATGACGTCGTCGGGACATTCTATCATTTCACGGTAATCGGCAGTTATGTAGGGTTCGCATTCCGCACCGTTGATAATGAGGGTGTCAATGGGAGTTTTGGGGTTCAGCTTGATATGTGTGGGGAATCCTGCACCTCCCAGACCGCAGGCACCGCTTTCCCTGACAGCTTTCAGGAAGCTTTCCTTGTCGTTTACTTCGGGAGGTCTGACCTCCTCGGAAACGGTCTGCTGTCCGTCCGTTTCTATCTCGACTATCTTACAGACAGCGCCCATAGCTGTGCGGTAATCGCTTACAGCCGTGACTTTGCCCGATACGCCCGAATGTACAGGAACGCTGAACGGTACATCTGTGTCGCCTATTTTCTGTCCCACCTTTACCTCGTCGCCGACTTTGACCAGCGGCTGACAGGCAGCGCCCATATTCATAGACATGGGGATCCTGACCTTTTTGGGTATCGGAAAATCTACTGTAGCACAGTTCTCGGTATTTTTTCTGTGCTTCAGCTTTATTCCTTTCAGTTTCTTCATACAAATCTCCTTAAAAACAAAAATTCATTAAGAGCCCATATAATTTATATTATACACTATTCACAGTAAATATTCAAGTAGTTTCACATATTTTTGTTATTTGTTAAGAAATTATCAACTTTATTATGGATGCTGACTGCCGTAGGAACGAGGTTTTATAATGCGTAATTCGTAATGCGTAATGCGTAATTATGGATGTCAGAACATTTTGTAGGGGCGCACAGTGTGCGCCCTCAGATTTCACGTTTTAACCCAAGGGCGAGCGGAACTCGCCCCTACAGCCGCTGAGCGAGCGGCGGCGCATTCCACGATTCGCTTGCGTTGCTCGCTTACTCCGAACGTTGTCCTTACTCTGCTTTCGCTCGCTGACACTTTATGTAGGGGCGTATGCTTCATGGGACTACGCTTTACGAATTAAAAAGGACCGCCAAAGGCGGCCCCTACATCACATTATTCAAACCAAAAATAAGGACGGCCAATGGCCGTCCCTACATGATAATTACGCATTATAAAGTGCCAGCGAGCGAAAGCAGATTATGCTAAACGTACGGAGTTAGGCTCTTCAGAGCCGACTCGTGACTGCGCCGCCGCTCGCTCAGCGGCCGTCCTTACTGTTATATGGAATTATTACCTGATAACGCCGATACCCTCGATAGCGAAGTCTGAACCTGCGTTGTCCATCTTGATGGAAACGTCAAGCTCGCCTGCTGTATCCTGGTAGTAAGCAACCTCTGCATCAGGTCCGCCCCATGTGTACTGCTTGTTGCCGTTGACCTTGGTGGTCTTGCCGTTTACAGTAACACTGACTGAGCCCATGCCGCTGCTGTTAGCCTTGAATACGAGGATGATGCCCTTACCGTCGACCTTGAAAGTCATCGGTGTATTGCCGTTCTTGGAGTTGTTGTAAGTGTAGTACAGACCTGAACTGTAGCCGTTTGCCTTTGTGAATGAACCTGCGTTGAAGTTCTTCAGGTCGGTTGAAGGATCTGCATTGTAGCAGGTGGAGTACTCGTTGCCGTATACAGTCTTGCTGGGGTATGTATAAGCAGGAGTAGCGTTCTCGGTCTTCATTGCCTGACGGAAGTAGTATCCGAGACAATCTGCAACCAGCTGGCCGCCCTTAGCGTGTGGGTGGTACTCATCATTGAAGTAGTCACCGGGCTGGAGGAAACCGCTGTTGAATGCCTTTGTGAGTGCGTCGTCCATGCTGATAACAGCAACGTTTGCATTCTGGCCGATAGGAGCCATCTGAGCCTGAGTTGAGAATCCGCCCTTTGAACGGTTGATGAGGATAACAACAGCCGGTTCCTGAGGCTGGTCGATTATCTTCTTGACAAGGCTCTCGAAGCACTTCTTGTAGGAGATGTCCTCGTGGTCGTTTACTGAGAATTCAAGGAATACGATATCAGGCTTCTTGCTGAATATCTCTCTTTCACTTCTTACCAGTCCGACAACCGATGAAGTACCTGAAAGGCCTGCGTTTATCTCAGTGAATCCGCCCTTTGCGAATGTGTTCTTTACGTAGCTGGAGAATGGCGATGTGTACATCTTGCCCTCTGTGATAGAACCGCCGAGGTAAGCGATAGTGAGAGGTGAACCGTTCTCTGCGGCTCTCAGTTTAGCGGATATACGTGAAGTATCGCCCATATTCTTGATAGCGCTCTTGTAGAAGTCGAGCTGCTGAGCTGTAGCTGTTTCCTGGTAGGTATCCCACTTGTTAGCGCCCACTGTAGTAGTAGTCACAGGAGGTGCAGTTGTTGTAGTGGTAACAGGTGTGGGCCACTTCTTCTCCTCAGCGAGAACGAATTTCTGGATGCGGACAAGGTCGTTTATCTCGAACTTTCCGCTCATATCGATATCGCCTTCCTTGGTGTAAGCGCCCTTGAGGAGCTTCTGTCTGCCTGCGATAACGTCGAAAACATCGATAGCGCCGTCGCCGTTGACATCACCGAGGATGCCGGAAGATGAACCGCCGATGGATGTGCCGCCCTTAGCAGCAACAGCCTCGTCGATGTAGAAATCTGTCATTGAGTCGTCAGTCTCCACATAGAGGATAAGGTCTGTAGCGTCAGCAGGAATGAGGAAATTCTCGTTTTTGAGAGTCACCCACTCGCCTGCGGAAGCTGTAGCCTTAGCGATATTCGGATAATTTGCAGTACCCGAAGCGTCGTTGTACTGGAGAGTGAGCTTGAAAGTCTCGGTGCCTGTGCCGTTGTGCATAGCGTTGACACTGAAGCTGTACTCCTTGCCGGGCACGAAATCGGAAGTGCTGAGGTTCTTTGCAGCGCCGTTCCATGAAGCAGTTCTGCCCTCGCAGAAAAGAGTGCCGCCGCTTCTGCTTACAGATGCAGCACCTCTGCCTTCCCATGAATCAGCGGAAGTCTCGAATGTGTCGTGGAGGAGGTAATCTCCGCCTGTGGACGGAGTTATCGTCGGAGGCTGAGTAACTATCGGCTGAGAAGAACCGCTTCCCAGTTCGATAACGAAAGTAGTAACGCTCTTTGCAGGGAGGCTTGCGGTAAAGCCGCTTGTGCTGTGTGCAAGATCAGCGATCTCCTTGATATTCTCGGTCGATGAGGTTCTGTAGCTGTCAACATCGGCAATGCTCTCGCCGTTCTTCATGCTGAACTGCTGAGAAACGTTATTTGAGCCCTTGTTTACGGCAACTACGGTCACCTGATCGCTGTTGTTCTTGTAAGCTGAGACAAGCACATTGCTGTCGGGCTGCTCGGTAGCGGCGATACGTACATCGCCGGGACGTACCCACTTTGAGTACTGAGCCATGCAGTAGCCACGCTTGCTGATATTGCCGTCCTCCTTCATAGGACTGTAGCTTCTTCTGATGAACCACCAAACATAAGCGTTCATATTGCCGACAACGAGGCCGTTGTGGATATTCTCGGAAACGTCCAGAGCGTCCGGCCAGACGTCAGCGGAATTCGCTGTACTGTTGGGGACGTAGACCTCGGTCATCCAGATATCCTTGCCGCAGTTTTCAAGTGCCGGGAAATCCATCTGGCTGCGCTGAGTGCCGTAGAAGTGAGTACCGAAAATGCCCACATTCTCGAAAGCCTTGGAGTTTTGCAGGATGGAGTTGTAGATGTCCTTGCGGTACTGGAAACTCTCGGGCGACATGAGCATAGTATTAGTGCCCTCGGTCACTGTTTTGCCGTAGTTTGCGATAAAGTCTGTCAGCTCCGAAGGTGACCATGCAGTCCACTCATCGGCGTAGTCAGGCTCATTCTGGACAGAAACGGAATAGAGCGTAACGCCCTCGCTGTCCATGTATTTGATGTAGTCGTTGAGGTGTTTAGCGTATGCGCCGTAGGAAGATTTCGCCAGTTTGCGCTTGCCGGTTGAGTTGTCACGCATATCAGTAGGCGGATTCCACGGTGAAGCGAAAATTGTTGCACCGAGAGCTGTAGCAGCCTTAGCTGTAGGGACAGCCTTTGACCAGTCGTTCCTGTTGTCGCTGACGTAGGTTCTGAGGATGGTCAGACCAAGTTCGTCATCGCCGTTTCCGAAGGCCTTTTTCACCTGTGAGGAGGTCATATCCGAGCCTGCCCACTCAGGGAGATTTATACCGCCGAAGCCCTTGATGGTCTGGTAAGTTGTGGCTGTATCGATGGATACTGCGCTTGCCGCCTGAGCCGTACCGCCGTTATTCATAGCGGGGAAAGACATGACGAAAAGTGCCGCAGCCGCAGCCGCAGAGGTAAAACGTTTGAATGTACTGCTGATTTTCATTGTCATCACTCCTTAAAGTAAAATAAAGCATATTAACTTCTACAATTATACCTTGTTCAAAGCGACGATTCAACCCATAATCAGGCGACAAAGGTGGACAAAACGCAGATATTAAATGATCACAGCAGTAAACGACAAATTTAATCTGAGATTTAACCACAGCTTCAACAAGGTTCTTCCAAAATATATATTTATTTTATCACATTTTCAACAAACTGTCAATAATTCATAACTATTCACACACAGTCACCGCAATTTATGGTCAAAAATTCGCAACAAATGAAAAATGCCGATTTATTAAATATCGGCATTTAAGGTATTGATATTAAGTTCGGATTAATTGAATCGTGGGGGTTGGGTGGATTTTTCAGCTAAAAGTGCTTGTCCGCCGTCCGTAAAGCATTGCTGCGCTCGCTTTACTGGTTTTTTATGTTACATTTTGCGTCAGCTTCGCTGAGGGGAGGGCTTGTGTGTCGTCCGTCAGTCTTCGCTTCGCTGGACTGACTGCTTTTCAGGGGGACTCTGTCCCCCTCATACACCCCCTGCCAAAGGGAAGTACATTCCCTTTGGAATCCCGATGCGCCTTCGGCGTTGCTTTATTCCTTATTTTTTACGGCTTGCTCTACTACTCTGTATGCACCGTCGTAGATGCCTGCATTTCTCGCCGTCAGTATGTGACTGCACATCTGCTCCAGCACATCCCCGTCCGACTGTATAAGCCCAATCATAGCCGAGATCTCCGCAGCAGCCGAACATTCGTAAGTACCGTCACCAACCTCAGCGGAGCGAATTGCGCCCCATGCTTCATGGCCGCCGACACGCTTTATCATCAGTTTAGGTACAGGGTAAAAGGAAAGTTCGCCGGGTTTGGTGATGAGCACATCTGTCATCCTCATAAGCATATTTGTCGAATATACTGCTGCGAAGATATCCCGGTGGAAGAAAACGTGGATACCGTCAATATGGCCGTTATACGCCTCTTTGCAGAATTTCCGTGTCTCGTCGAAATCGTCAAGGTGTTCGTGGACGAAAGGCTCCATTTCGGGGACAGCCTTCTGAATCTCACGCCACACGTCAAGATGGTCGCCCACATTTATCATCAGCACCGCCCTGTTATGTCGGAGATCAATGAGGAATCGCCTGATTATGCCGATAAACAGCTTTCTCTGCGCTCCCGCACCGCCCACGGTCAGCAGCCATCTTCTCGGCTCGCCCCTGTGGACTCTCTCCATTCGTCTGAGGCAGTCCTCCTCGATATTGGCAACGAGTTCGTGGTCAACATAGTGGCCGGTGTAGACTATGGCATCCTTGGGCATGGGCTTCAGCGTCCTCTTTCCGTCCATTCCTCTGAGGGCCCTGTAGCCGATATAAGAGGACGGAGTCTGCACCGTATGGACAGCCCCCTCCGAGAGATGGAGTGCCATGGGCCAGTTATCGGGAACGGCGTTGACAACGTTGCTGAGCCCTGCATGAACAGCCGCCTGTGCAGGCCATGCATGAGCGGCGATGAACGGTATATCCTTCGGTATATCGCTGAAAACCGAGGTCATCAGCTCCGAGATCTTCTGGTCGGCGCTGTTGTAGGTAAGTCTGCGGAACCCCTCGCAGTTGAGCGGTTCCCAGAAGAATCTGTTGAAGATGGGGTCCTTCTGGGAAATTTTCGAGCCGAAAGAGTACATCCTGTTCTGTTCGGCGATTATCTTTCCGCAGGCCGCATTGCCGAAAGAGTGCAGATCGAACCAGTACGGCTCGTATCCCATGGCTTTAGCGGCAGAGGCAAGCGCCATAGAAATTCTGTAGTGGCCGAATCCCATGCGGATATTTCCGATTATCACGCTTTTTTCGTCAAACTTGCAGTCCGCATTTTCCGATGGGATTATCTGCTTCACACCGAGGATATCCCCAATGGCAGGCGCAGGAACTGCGGAAATGTGGTGGACGGCGTCAGGTGCGTCGCCGTATTTTCTGAGGTACTTTGCTTTCTTTTTAACGGCTTTTCTGTAGGCACGGCGGGAAATTTCGTTCTCAAAGATAAATTTACTCCTGTCCATAAAAATACCTCCAAAGTCTTGACAAAAATGTTAAAATATGTTAAAATATGCTAAACATCAAGTTGATGTATCATCTGATAGTTAGTCTATCACAAAAGGGGAGGTTTGTCAAGTGGAAAATGAATTTTCTTATGAAACTCTGAAAAACAAACGTATCGAAAAAGCTATCGAGACCTGTGCGGAAATGTTCCTGAAAAACGGGATAGAAGCCGTCAGAATGACCGATATTGCGCAGAACAGCGGAGTAGGCGTCGCTACACTGTACCGTTACTTCGGCACCAAAACAGGCATCACCATCGCAGCGATGACTTTCCTCTGGAACCAGATGAAGGATATGATCAGCGGTGTTTTTGATACCGAGGCATTTCTCAGACAGAACGGTCTGAAACAGCTGAACGACCTTATGAAGATGTATGTGGTCATCTATCAGGCCCATCCCGCTTTCATGAAGGTGCTCAGCGAATTTGACCTTATGCTGCTGAACGAAAAAGTACCTCCCGAGGAGCTGAAGGACTACGAAAAGTCCATCGTCAACTTCTACCCTGTCTTTGAAAAAGCCTATGTTGCAGGTCTTGCTGACGGCTCGGTCCGTGAAGTCCCCGACATAAAGCTGTTCTATCTTGCCTTCGCCCATTCCCTCATGGAGCTGAGCAAGAAGCTGATACAGGGCGAACTGCTCCCAAGCGATGACTTCTCCATTGCCGAAAAAGAGCTGGAAATGGTCATCGAAACGGTCATCTATTACCTGAAAAAGGAGGAATAGATTTGAAAAAAACAGCCTCAAACAAGATACTCTGGATTTTTGCTGTCGGACAGCTGGGATGGTCCATTCTCTCGGGAATCATCGCAAACTGGCTCGTCTTCTTCTATCAGCCCAGCGGCGAGGAGATAGCCAAGGGACAGCACGTTTTCATCCCTCAGGGAACGATAATCGGCCTGACCGTGATCGGCATGATAACCGCAGTCGGCCGTATCTTCGATGCTGTTACAGACCCTCTCATTGCTGGCAAGTCGGACAGTCTCGTCCACAAACTGGGGCGCCGCATTCCATTTATGCGTTATTCCGCTGTCCCCTTCGGTCTGGTAACTATACTTATTTTCGTATCGCCTTTCGAGGACAGGAGCCCTCTCAATGTGGCCTGCCTCTTCCTCACGGTGATGCTGTTCTATTTCTGCATGACCTGCTACTGTACGCCCTATAATGCGCTCATCCCCGAGCTGGGAAGTACACAGGATTCACGCATAAATCTCTCGACTTATATTTCCGTCACCTATTTCTTCGGCACGGCAATTGCCTATCTTGTGCCGAATATCGCAGGACTGCTCCCCGCCTCTCTGGGCTACGCAGGAACCTACAGGGTGACCATCGGCATACTCGCCGTCTTTGCAATGGTGTGTATGCTCATCCCCTCTCTCCTCATCGACGAGAACACCTACGCTGATACAAAGCCATCGAAAGCTTCGGCTTTCAGCTCTCTGCTGGCAACTTTCAGAAACGGCGATTTCCGCACATTCGTTATGTCGGATATCCTCTACTGGATAGGCCTCACACTTTTCCAGACAGGCCTCTCCTATTACGTAACTGTCCTCCTCGGTATGGATTCAACCCGAACATTTCCGCTGTTCGCAGTAATGACGGTGATGTCGCTGGTCTTCTACACTCCCGTTAACATTATCTCGAAAAAAGCAGGCAAGAAAAAACTCATCGCCTTTGCTTTCATATTTTTCTCGTTCACATTCCTTATCACTGCATCAGCAGGACTTGTCAGCATTCCACCCATGGTACACGGAGTTATCATAGCTGTGCTGGCGGCTGTACCCATGGCAATACTGGGTATACTCCCACAGGCCGTAGTTGCCGATATTTCGGAGGCTGACAAAAACAAGACCGGCGAGAGCCGTCAGGGAATGTTCTACGCCGCACGTACCTTCGCATTCAAGCTTGGACAGTCTGCGGCAATGCTGATGTTCACCAGCATCTCCCTCATCAACAAGGAGATACCAAAGGGTCAGAGCGGCTATGCACTTGGCTACAGGCTGACCGCTATTACTGCGGCTGTGCTTTGTCTGGCAGGCGGACTGGTGTTCATGAAGTACAACGAGAAAAAGGTTATTTCTGAGATCAAGGAGGCAGACAATGCTAAAGCTTAAATCAATTAATTTTTCATACACCGAAAAAGGGGAGCTTTTTACAGTTTCCACAAAACGCTCCGTGAGAAATGACAGGATGTTTTTTGAAGTGGAGACCGACGGCAACACTTTCAGCGCCGTTATCCACACCGACAACGAAATCCACATCAACAATATATCGGCTACTTTCGAGTATCCCTTCATGTCAGCCGAGAAGATCTTCCTCAACGGCTACCAGTCGTGGACAGACTCCATCGAGCATCCCATCTCTGATTCAATGCGTGGACTGAAGTACACTCCCAAACATTTTCTTGAACAGTACGCTTTAACGCAGTACGGCGACTATAATTTTACAGATTATCCCTTTACTCCCGGCGAGATGCACGGCTGGACCTACGGCTATGTACGCCACGAAAACGAATACGACTTTTTCGGCTCACTTGACGAAAGATCGGGATTTACCAAGATCCTCACTTCTATCCGCAGAAACGAGATCACATTTGTCAGGGACTGCAAGGATCACACAATCAACAGCGACTACACGGGACTGAAACTGATAATCTGCACAGGCTCTGAGGATACTGTTTTTGACCGATATTTCGAGCTTCTCGGAATTAAACCGAGAGCCGCAGCAAAGCCGGTTATGGGCTACACCAGCTGGTACAGACACTATCAGAACATCAGCAGCGAGATCCTCACAGCTGACCTGAATGCGCTGGCCGAGCAGAAATACAAGTCCGACATTTTCCAGATAGATGACGGATGGCAGACCAAAGTGGGCGACTGGCTCAGCGTTGATACCGAAAAATTCCCCGAAGGTATGGCAGAAATGGCGTCTAAGATACGAGAAAAAAGACTTATCCCCGGACTGTGGCTGGCCCCGTTCGTCTGCGAAAAAGATTCCGAAGTCTTCCGCAGATTCGAGCCGTGGCTCCTCAAGGATGCAGACAGGAATGACGTGAAAGGCGGCTCAAACTGGAGCGGATTCTACGTTTTCGACATTTACAACAAGGAATTCCGCAGCTACCTCCGTAAAGTTTTCGACACTGTTACAAAAGAGTGGGGATTCGGCTTTCTAAAGCTTGATTTCCTCTATGCCGCCTGTATCGAGCCCCGTCACGACAAGACCCGTGGGCAGGTAATGGCCGACGCAATGGATTTCCTCCGTGAGATCAGCAACGGCGCACTACTTCTCGGATGCGGCGTACCTCTCGGCTCTGCTTTCGGCAAGGTTGATTACTGCCGTATCGGCTGCGATGTGAGCCTTGACTGGGACGACAAGTCCTACATGAAGATGATGCATCGTGAACGAATCAGCACGAAAAATTCCATTCTCAACTCAGTTTTCCGCCGTCAGCTCAATGGCCGTGCATTTTACAACGATCCGGACGTGTATATTCTCCGTGATACGGGAACAGAGCTGACTGACGCCCAGAAACAATGTCTTGCCGAGATCAACGCAATGAACGGCGGAGTTCTTTTCACATCCGACAACATGAACAGCTACGACGACACCACACAGAAAATATTCAACAGGATAATGGCTCTCAGAAACAGCAAAGTTATCTCAGCAGAACTGATAGATAAACATCTTATCGTTAAATTCACCATCGGTGAAAGGAAATTCATCAGAAAATACAAAATATGACAAAGATCCCGAAGGCCGGAAATTCCGCAGCTTTCGGGATCTTTCATGCAATAAAAAAGATCCTCATGAAACATGAGGATCGGAATGCACCATCGGGGACTCGAACCCAGGACCCACTGATTAAGAGTCAGTTGCTCTACCAACTGAGCTAATGGTGCATATTTTCAAAAGGAATCCTCCTTGTATCCAAGGAGGATAGTGGGCCAACAGGGACTCGAACCCCGGACCGTCCGGTTATGAGCCGGATGCTCTGACCAACTGAGCTATTGGCCCATATGAGTAAGCGGAAGTACAAGACTTCCGCTTTTTATTGTGTCGGCACTGATTTAGTTTCCCGGGCCGTCGCCAGCCAAGTATCGTCAACGTGAATGAGCTTAACTTCCGTGTTCGGAATGGGAACGGGTGTGACCTCATTGCCATAAGCACCGACTTC